>Ga0247837_1000587_pt1 | contig 77862 bp, 65 predicted proteins | sample LaCtaG_2_FD_187115 | JGI IMG/M metagenome (GOLD analysis project Ga0247837, IMG submission 187115) | Freshwater microbial communities from meromictic Lake La Cruz, Castile-La Mancha, Spain - LaCruzMarch2015_14.5m | ecosystem: Environmental > Aquatic > Freshwater > Lake | place: Spain: Castile-La... | reverse complement strand
GGGCTTGGAAGCCGTCACGCCCACTCAACCCCCCCCATCTAGGCCGACTCCCGCGGTAGCTGGGCGAGATTGAAGGGTGGGAGCGCATTCATATGTGGAGGCTGGGATTTGAATACAGCCTATATTATAGGAGAGAAGTGTGTGGAGCAGGGCAGGATGTTTGAGGCTCGATACAACCACGGAGTACTGGCTTACAGCAGCCACGTTGTGTATGTTTTTGGGGGCTATGATAAAGGTGTACTCAATTCATGCACTAGGCTATATGCCTTCGGGCTAAGTGCATATAGGTTCACACTAACCAGCACAGAGGCCTGCAGTCCAGACTGAAGGCAGGAATCGCTGTGGTCATATGTGATCTGTGAAGTCCGCAGCTTCTTTCAAATCTTAGTGATGCATTTAGCTGTGTTAGGGAAAAACTGGTGGCTCGCTTCAGTTCTAAGTGATCCGATCATGTCATCATTGCTTGAAAAGGTCTATTCGCTCCCAGATCCAGCGGACTTGTAAGCCTGGGCAGTCCTTTGCACTGGTCATGGGGAGGTGAAAGTGAGGGTTGTTCAGAAACAAGGATGCAGCACAGGCTTCCAGGCTAGGATAGATGTCTTGACACGGCAGTTATACCTTGTACTCAATATACTCGGTAATAGTTTGAATCCACTGTAAAGCCAGGCAGTTCCATCGAAATAATGAAGCAACGCTGCTCCAAATGTCCAAGCCAAAGCATCGTTTCCTTTTCTTTCAACGAAAAGGAAATAGCAGTTCTTTGCGCTTCCTGCGCCCGCAGCCCCGATTACCCTCTCTCCACTCTGCCCCTGCTCCAAGCCTGTAATCTGGACAAACACTGCTTTCACAACTTGATGCAGAGAACCAGAGATTACCATAGTCTCCTGAGCTACTTCACGGAGCTTGAAGCGCAACTTTATGCACTGCTTTTGCCGTGTCTCCTGCATCACACGCGCCTGCTTCTTCAAGCACGCCACTGCGCACTTTCGACCCAGCTGCAAGAATGTACCGCGAGTTTGAGGGATTTTACATGCTGGAAGCAGCCTTTATCGCCTATCACTCACATTCTTATCAAGCCAAGTGAAGGGATTGATTTCGCAATTATGCAGGAAATTGCCCTTGATCCGTGGATAGTATTTGAAGTAGTCTTGGGCAAAGCCCACTCTCGGCCACACGAACTGAGGGTGGCAGAATCAGTCAGGTGGCTGGCCTATCAGCACTGGTCCCTAATAACTACCAAACTTCGGGAAATGAAGGAGGAAGCGAAAAGTAAATATGCGAGGCAAGTGGCTGAGTGGGCGGAGCAGTACTTGAAAGTGGAACTTGACAGGTTCCAAGGAAAGACCGCAGAATTGCCTTACTTCCTAAGAGACTTACCTCAAAGGTGCACCGTGCCTCCAACTAATTCCTGGATGTGCGGGTTCCGGGCTCTCCTCTCAGACGTTCTGACTCGACAGTGCACCACCCAAGAGCAGTCACACGAGGAGCAAAGTATCCCAGCTCTTGGCCAATTGCTATCAGTGAGCTGTGAGCTAGGCTTGAGCACTCGAAAAGAACTGGCCTTGCGTTCACTTGCGCATTGCCGATGGAAGGCCAGGCCGGGCTTGAAAGTGCAGGACTTGGCGTTGCAGGCTGCTAGTGTCATTGGTCCTGAAGTGGACAGGGCTGGACTGGCGGGTGTATTTCGAGCTCTTGTGGTGAGAGATAAGGAAGAAGCAGTGCTGATAAGCGCAGAACTCGGCCCTGCTGGACTCATCCGCCTGCGCGACCTCTACACTCCTCTGTAGTCCTGGAGCAAATTGCATGTAGTTTTCTCTTCATATGACTTGGCACAAGTTTAGCAGACATCCACTGCAGTATTAAGCTGCTTCCCTCCACCATTCCATGCGCCCTTTATCCCACCACCGCGACCACATGGCTTGGCAACAGCGGGTGTCGAAGGAACGCATCGTTGTCACTGACTTCGTGCGCACCTTTGGCAGCACCCGCCTGCCTCCCTCCCACCTCCTCGACTTCAAGGACTTCTTCCCTCTGCGGCGGCCTGCAAGTCTCGCCTCCGTGCCTCCGCACTGGACTCTCAAGCAGCCTCTCCAAAGCTTTGGAGGCACGATACTCGGGAAGCGGCTGAGAGAAGTAAGGGGCAAGTACTCAAGGCCAGCGGAAGAGGTTAACGGGCTGCTACGCTTGAGGACGGGAGCGGAAGAAACTCGCAGCAAAACAGTTCTCAGACGACCCTTAACCGGCTCAATCACCAAGAAACCCACTCTCAGCGCTGACCCCTCTCCCCGCAAGCAAACATCCAAGGCCTACATTGAGCTGCTCAGGGAGCAGCTGCAGGCAGAGAGGGAAAAACGTGCAGCCGTAGAAAGCAGGCTAGCGGCTATTTTATAACCCTAGTAGCAAAAAGTGGAGTAGAAATACCCGGCCTGCTTATCCCCTACTTAAGTTCCGTTCACATGCACTGTTGTCTAGATTTCAACTCCGCCACTTTCCGAATTTCCGCCATTTCGGAAGGACTATAATGGTTAAAAAGCCGGCCCTCTAAGGGGACTGGGCTCGGGCAGTTTTCTACGAGAGAGGTTGGGCATGAAGGGCACAGTGTAGGGGTAAATGCGTCTGACCACCACTCCAGGTCTTAAGTCCATGTCGTCGCAGAGCCGCACCATGTCTGTGAGCTTGGGCACTGCTATATCTCGGCAGTGCACGAAACCGGCAGGGCGTTCCAGCGGAGTGAGGGCGCTCTGTGCATGCAGGAAACCGTGCTCCAGCAGATTCTGCTTGGAGGCAAAGTTCTTGAAGCACTCAGAACACACATACGGCCGCAGGTGCAAGTGGTAGGTGTCTTCATGCCGCTTCAAGTTGTATCTGGTGGAGAAGACTTTGTCACACTGCTCGAAGGCGCAACGATAGGCCATGATTACTACCTCAATCAGAGTTAGTGTCACTTACTTCCAGACCACCTTGCTAAGGAAGCACATGCATTGGTGAAGTCCTGCTGGGCGAGTGCAGGCCGAGGCCGGCTGTCCATATTCACTTTGTTGTCTTACAAATGTCCGCAGGAAATATGAAGCGAGATAAGCATCCACTTGCCACTAGATAACTGCAATCTTCGTTTGGAATAACCATATATGCACCGACGACGGAGCAGCGCTCCGCATATTCAGGGAATTATCACTCGCAGAACAACGCTCATACTAGACCCCACAGGCGTAGTGAAGGAGGAACAGACGGAGGAGCGCTTTATACCAGTGGTACGATCTGCAGTGCGGACTTTGCCTCAATTCCTCACTTCCCCACTATCCACTGCCAGGGAAGTGCAGCAAGTGGCAGAAGAACGTGACCTTGAACGACAGTTCTTTCAAACTGAAAGGAAAGAGGAGCGGATTTGGACTCGCCTCACGAAGGCGTGCAACGAGCTGAAGCAGGACCTGCTGGGGCAGTGGACTGAGGCCGCCACCGGAATCACGACCCGCAGAGGCGAGTTCGAAGACGCTTTGCACTACTATGAAACAGTCTTGACACAAGGTCCGTGGCAACGTAACGCCAACTACTGCAGACTGCGGCAGGACGCAGCGCCCGCAAGTCCGACACATGCACGCTATGCCAGTCTGGGCAACTTGGCGCTTGCGGGGAGGCAGGAGACCAAGAGACAAGCAGTCAGCAGTCCTACTCCGTCTCTGGCACCGCAGACTTCCAGACCCAGCAGTCGCAGTCCTGTTAACGACTTTATCTTCCACCATCGAAGCAGGTACTTCCGCAGTCCAGTGAGTCGACTCAACATGGCCAAGAAACTGGCACTTGAGCTGGAGATGGGCAAGATCCGCGCTTCTCCGGATGTACTGCTGAAGGCTCAGAAGATGGAAGTGGAGGCGCGCAAACGACGAATTCAGTTCCTGCGAGCCAAGACCTTTCAAAAAGTGAAGCCCAGACCTGAGACTCCGGGGGAAAGGAAGGACCTGAGGGCGGAAATCGTGCAGTATCGCAGAAGTCCGAAGCAGGAGATGGAGGGCGGAGCGAGGGTCAAGACCACAGTGCTGCAATCCCAACTGTCTGGATAGCTCTATAGACTTTATAATGGGTGCCCAGGTCTCCCGCTGCCTCCGCTGTTTCCCTCCCCTTCCTTTTTCCTCCACCAAGGAGCCTCTCTCTGAAACTGTCCCTTTGCACACCGAAGACAAGTCCTTCGTATCCCCAACTTCCGGTATCGAGTTGGAACTACTGGACGACCACTCCTCTGTGCGAGTGTTGGAATCACTAGACAAGGCACACAGAGCAGTACTGGAGCTGGTAGAGAGGGAGGACCTGGACACACTGGTGGAAACCGCAGAAGTGAGGGTGTGTGGGAAAGTGAGTGTGCGCGGCTACTGCTTGCGTACAGTGTGGGAAACTGCGGTGGGCAAGGAGAGAGTGATGGAGTTCTTTCGAAGAGCAGACCTGCGGCCGACCTGGGATGTGAACATGGAGAGTTGTCGAGTTGTGTCACAGGGAGAGTACACAGTCACATATCAACTGTACAAGAAGGTGATGGCGGTTTCCCCTCGAGACATGGTCTTGGCTTCCAAGGCCTACAACCAGGCACAGGCGCTTCTGGATGTGAGCACTTCCATAGACACTCCAGACTGTCCGCCCAGAGACAACGTTATCAGAGCTCGGGTGTTTGCAGGAGGCTTCCGGACGGAAACCACAGAAATGGGACTAACCAGGGTGATGTTGATGACGGAAATAGACTTCGGGGGAGTGATTCCGAAAAGTGTGATGCTGAGGATGAGTGCAATGAACATGCCGATGTTCATCAAACACTTGAGCCAGGGCTTGCTAAAAGACGCTTCTATATAGATGAACCGCAGCAGGCTAGGTCTTAGGCAGCCTAGACTGGTAAGAGAGAAGTAAGCATATATTTACATATTCTATCGAGCAGCTGACTACCTTAGAGGGTACCTCGACACCACTTCATACTTCGGCACGTAATCAGGCAAATGCTCATTCGGCCTCCACAGTTCTCCTCGCATACCCATGCGTTCGAACCTCACTCCTCTATTTCTCCTCATAGTGCTTCCAGGCTCAGCGGCAAACCTGCCCTCTGTGGCTCCTAAGCTGGTGTCAAAGAGAGGACCCCGAGTAGACTCTCGAGCCCAGTCCGCGCCCTGGCTGCGCTGGAGGGGACTCAGCTTGCCTTGTCTATGGCCTGTGCACCCGTTTTCTCTCTGATTGGCCTTCACACAGTAGACGTCCCCGATCATAGGTAAACTGGAAGCTCTGGCAATTGATGCATTTGCAGCCTTGGGAAGGAGGTAGTCTGGCCGAGGGTGGTAGTGTCCAGGAGAGAGCGGCTTTTCTTTGTACATATTCACATGCTTTCGGAGGGAGTCGAGTTGAAGAGTGCTGGTCTCTTCCCCTTCCCCTCTTAGTTCCGCTTCTAGGGCTTTCCTGGCCCTTACATGCAGTGGAGTAGTGCGCCGGGTTTGAGGCTTAGTGACCACGTAATGCGGGATAGTACGCGGAGGTCTGCCCGAGTCGTACGCAGGGTTGAGCAGTTCAAGGATCGCTCCAAACTGTGAAAAGCTGCCAAAGGGTTTCGGTGAAGGACTCAAGCCTCGCATATTAGTACAGTCTGTGCGCCTAAGTGCGATAAGTCTAAGTAGGCCGGTGCGGGTAGAGCATCACCTTCACCAGTCGACCAATGGCCTGCGAGGGCAAGTTGGAGTTGAACTTCCCACGCACTGTGCCAGTCGCTCCATGTGTGCCAATGACCTTCCCAATGATGTTCTTAGCGCCGTTTACCTTCTTGCCGTTCTTTAGCGTCTTGGCCCGGTAGCTGTAGACTAGCCGCTTGCCCAGGTACCACTTGGCGTCGTCGGACGACCGCACGCCTTCTATCTTGACCAGGGACTGGTTTTCGCGCTGGGTGTGGCGAGATCTCCGGTACCCGGTGCACACTGCACGGGCGTACAGTCTGGTGCTCTTCACCATTTATTCCCTCACACTACGAAGGCAGAAACTTGCAGAACCGCTTGCCTCTCTGCTGCCACAGCCATTTCTCTTGAGACCTGAGAGGCAAGTCTTGTGAACACTTTGGACACTTCGAAGTCACTTGTGTGCACATGCAGGCTGCGCAGACTTCACAGTCACAGTCTGTTTCTATCATATCTGTATGGGGCTTTCTCTCGTGACAGATTCTGCAGAGTCCTTGCAGACTCCCGGCTAGTCGCTGGCTTTCTTTCTCTGTGTAGAGCCGGTCACACTTCGGACAGACAGTTTCAGGGTCTCGGAGGAGGGTCGCGGCACAGACTTTGCAGAGGGGGTGGCAGGGAGTGTGAGAGAAGTTGCTGAGGAAGCACCTGAAAGCGCCGCAGCCTGAGCAGGTTAGACGGAGGTCTCGGCAGTACAGCATAATTTCCACTGGAAGCGGGCTGCCACAGCACTTCCGCGAGGTTCTGATGCACTCTGCTGCACAGTACAGACACAAACAACACCCGCACTTCAGTTCATACACTTCCCTGCAATCTCCCATCCTCATGCACTTCGTACACTCATAGTCTTTCAGCTCCACAGGCAGGCTTTTCTGCAGCTGTTGGTAGGCCTTGGAACCGAGTGCTTGGCGAAGAGTTGCAGGGGACAGAGGGTTGGAGCAGGGACAGCAAGGTACATAGGGCGGTTGGGAGAGTTGCTGCTGCACAGTGGAGTTGAGACATTGAGAACAGATGAAGTGACACTTGAGTTTGACATCAGCTCGAGCGAGTTTGCAACTCACACATTCGTTCCTTATCGTGTCCTCCTGAGACTCGAGTTCCTGCTCAAGCAGGCCAAGCTGTTGTGTGTCGAGGAGCTCAGTCCTCAAGTCCATCAGCTGCCACTTCTTCTCAACTTGCTGTGTTCGTTGCACCAATTTCCACAATGCTCCCACTGCGTGCACCTTGCAATCTGCCCTCGGTTTAAGCATGGGTTCGGGCAAGTCTCGTACTGAGGGGTAGAGAATGTGATAGAGGTGTCCATGGGAAACCAAAAGGTACAGTGAGGAACTGTTACTCCCATTTCCTTTGAATTTCCGCTTTTCCGTCAGTAGGTAAATCACTAGCTTCACCTTCAGGATCTCCGCCATCGTTTGGAACACAGAGTCGTCAAGTTCGTACCCAGGCTTCAGCACGTCGTCAAGTGAGCAGTGCACCAGGCCCACAGAACTGCACTGAAGTCGGAAGAGGCTTTGGAAGCAGGAAACCACTGTTGAGTGGAATTCCTTATTGTTCCATTGCTTTTCAAACCACTTCAGTCGCTCGTTGCCTTGCTTCTTCACGAACCTCTTAAGTTCCTTCGCAAACTCAACTCCTTCTTCGAACTCCTGCACCTTTCCGGGCTGGGTTTCCAAGCAAGCGAGGCCTACGGCCAGCCAAAAGCCTCCTTCCTGGCTCACCCTTCGAACAGAAGGACAGCGAAGGCTGATGATATCCAGAAGGCAGACCTCCTGCGAAGTCAGGGAGTCAGCGAAATAGGCAGAAGAAAGCGGGTAGCGGCAGGGAGAGAAGCAGATGGGAGGCGCGTGCAGGTGCTTATCAGAGGAAATGGTCCATGTGACTTGCACAATCCCACACTTCGCCTCGACTTCATTCCACTCCAAGTCCGCTCTCGACCCCACCTGCATGTCCGCCCACTGCTCCTCCCTGTCCACTTCCCACCTCTCCCCTGTGCGGCTTTCAAACACCCACGCTCTCCTCAGCACCTCCTTCAGCATACAGTCGCGGTGCAGGGCCATATTATGGCGTACAGGGAAGTGTTGGAAGTGGGGAAGTGGACAGCTGCTAGGGACGTGGCTAGGTGGAGGGTGAACAGCACTTGGCGGAGAGTGCTGGAGTCAGAGGAACTGTGGAGAGTCCTACAAGCGTCTATTTCGACGTGTGGTCCACACCTACGTCTCTCGACCTCTCTTTTCCTCTACTTCGTTCCGCGTCTTTCACAGTTATTCGCGCTCATGGAATCCTATCACTTATCTCTCGGACGAAATATACTGGGACATGTCCTCTGCTTACGCATTATTGGATGACGAGAAAGCGCTCGTCTGCGGAGGAGGAGCCGAGACAAGGACACTTTGGAGTAGTGTGTACAGAGTGGATAGAGAGGGACGAGTGGAGAAGCTGCAGGACCTGAGAGAGGGAAGAGTGTTTCACGGCATGATAAAGGTGGAGGAGTGCGTGTACGTGTTCTGCGGCCTCACTACCTCCAGTGCTCGCTTGCACCTCCCCTCTCTTCACTGGGACCCGCTGCCTCCTGTTTCCCATGCGCTCTCTCGTGTCCTGCCCTGTCACTCCCTCGGCAGCATTTACCTCCCCGTCCAAGTCTCTATGTTCGTCTACGAACTGAAACAGGGCAGTTGGAATGAAGTGAGACTGGAAGTTGGAGGACCTAGTATTGCAGTGGTGTGGAGAGGAGGACTGGAGCTGGTGTCGAGGACGAGCGCAGGGAGGTGGCCGCAAGTGGGGGAAAGCAGGCCGCACGAGAAGTGGGCGAATGTGTGGGGCAACGCTACTCCTATAGTCTGCGGAGATGTCGTGTACCTGCCCTGGGGCCAGCTGCTGCAGGAAATAGACCTGCTATCTCTCACCAGCACTTTTGTCCCCTTCTACCCCAGTTCAATTGAGGCTAGTTAAGACTGTGCGGATCTGAGTGGTGAGGTCGAAGACTCGAATACTCCCCTTCTCTGCACTGTACACCACTCCTTCATATACACACTGCTGCATGCAAGTCCATACTCCGGGTATATTCGTAGGGTTTTCCCGGATCACTGGCGCTTCGCCGGGGCGCCACCGAGTCACGTAGTGGCCTGTAAGCAGTAGGAATTCGTCCTTAGACTGAAACGCTACACAGCCATACAAATTCTCTGGTAGGACGAGAGACAGCATCGTAAACTCCTCAGTCAGAGGCCTGAACATCTCACATCGGTCGTTATTGCCTCCAAACAGGTAGAAATCGCCCCTGTATAAGCAAGGACTGCAGGCAGAGCGGTAGCAGTGCATGTTTGGAAGCCTCAGCCACTGCTGGTTTGGCAGAGTCGCAACTGGACATAGTGGTAGTTTTTCAGCTGAGTTCTCACCGCCTCCAAAGACGTAGACTGTTCCTTTGAAGTGCACTGCACTGTGAAAGGATCGAGTGCGTTGCATGTGTTGAAGTGAGATTTTACAGCCTGAAACTTCGATTAAAGCGGTATCGTCGCAGTTTCCGCCGCAACACAGCAGACTCCCACTGGGCAGTAGCACCGCTGCTAAGGAATACACATCTTCTAAGACCTGTTGAAACTTGATCAGCGTGACTATTGCCTTCGTCATGCAGTTGAACTGAGCCAAGGCTGTTGTCTGCAGGACGGGGATGTCTTTGCAGGGTTTTCCCTGTCGATAAGCCTCCTTCGGGACAGTGCCGGGGTCAGGAACGATTTCGCAGTCCTCACAAAAAGCACTCCACAGCTCGTCAGTTGCACAGGCCCGTCGCCACACTTGAGTCACGAGAGCGAAGTCCTTCAGCACAGCCTGGGGCTCGGTCCATTTCAGTACTTCCAACACCAAGCGTATGTAGGCCATTTTCCTAAATTCCAGCGTATTTGGGGTTGTTCAGCTGTTCAGGCCAGACTTTGGTATAGGGAAATGTTGAGTGCAAAAGCTGCTTTTCTCATTTCTCCTGAAGATGCAAGTTATACTAATTTCTATCTCCATCCTTTCATCTATAGCTTCATCTAAAAATCGAGGATAGGACTGTTAAAAGCTACTGGAGTGACGATTATTCGCTCACAGGTGGAAAGATCGAAGCAGCGGATGACTCCCTTCTCAGCACTGTAAACGCAGCCACCAACAAGGCGCTGTTGCATACTCGTCCAAATACATGAGTTGTGAGTGGGCGAGCGAAACACGTTCGGCACTTCCCCAACCCTGTAGCGAGTTATATAGTTCTCTGAGAGGATTACAAGTTCGCCTTTGATCATAAAAGCCACACAGCCGTAATTCTTTTCCGGCAGAGTGATGGGCAGCAAGTAAAAACTTTCCGAGGAAAGGTTAAACATCTCACACGACTTGGAGTTGCCCCCACACAGGTACACTTTTTGTGCATACAAACAGGGTGAGCAGGCTGACCGATGACTACACATTGGCTGCAATTCTTGCCAGGCAGTACTCGCGATAGTCGCTAACGACTGAAATTGCAGTTTCTCTGCACTACGGCTGTCGTCGACCGCTCCTGCGAACACATACACTGAATTGCCGCAGTAAAGTGCACTGTGGAAAGCTCTAGTTTTCCGCATGTTCTGCAGTTCGGTTTTTGTCCCTGTGAGTGAGAAGAGAGAGGCTGAATTACACCGGCCTCCACACACTAAGAGATTTCTCCCTGGTAGCAGCACTGCCGCCATGCAGTAGTCGTCATACAGTGGGTCTGGAAAGGTGATCAAGGGACGAAGTTTTTTGGTAAAAAGGAGAAATAGCTGCAGTTTCGACTGGGAAATAACTGGCAAAGCAGTGCAGATGTTCTCTCTGTATGTGGCTTTAGGACTGGAATCGACCTCCAATCCTGCATCTTCTGATAGACTGTACCAGAGCTCCTCACAGGCTGACAGTTCGCTCCACAGGCCAGAAACCACTGCTGTGGCCTGCAGCAGGTCCCGGGCCTCCACCCACTTCAACACTTCCAACAACGCTCTTCGAGGCTCGCACATAGTATATATGGGAGGCAAGGCAGCGGACCACACTGTGGTGCTGCAGCTGGGCTCCTTGTCACTCCGGTTCGGCTTCGCCAATCAACTGGCTCCAGACGTGATTCCCAACGTTATCGCCTACCTCTCTCCTTCTCCACAAGCCCCCGGCTTCCCTACTTGCAGCACTGAAAAGGTGTACCAGGCCTGCAATATTGTGCAGGAGCATTTGGTGTCCAAGGGCTTTCTGCGAGACACGAGGCAGAAAATCCTCCTGCCCAAGAAGAAGACGAAAATGCGAATTACGCGCAGTGAAGCAATCGAAGAGCCTGTGGACTCTGCTGATACGGAAATCACCATCCCCAGCTCTCTGCGCTTCACTGACACCTCCTACAACCCGCAGTGCTTGATTGGGGAAGAAGCAGCCAACCTGCACTCTGCCGCGCCCTATGACCGGCACTGGCCTATCCTGCGAGGACATTTCAACATCACCCGCACTCGTAGCTTCCAGACTGTGTGTTGTGACTTGGAACGGATCCTGGAGTATACCCTGGTGCGCAAACTCAAAATTCCCCGTGAGTTGTTTTCCCAGTTCAATGTTGTTCTGCTAGTGCCGGATGTGTTCTACAAAGACCAGACGAAGGCAGTGGTGGACATCATCCTGCGCCAACTGGGTCTGGCCAGCGTCTTTCTGCTGCAGGAAAGCGTGGCAGCCGTGTACGGAGCCGGCGTGCCTACAGCCTGTGTAGCGGACATAGGCGCAGACTACATCAAAGTGGCCTGCATTGAGGAAGGCATGCTGCTACCGCAAAGCATCCATCGGCAGTACTACGCAGGGAGGGACATGACGTTGTTGGTGCACCGACTCTTTCGTCAGGATAGCGCCAGTTACGAGGAGTTGCGAGCAGCTGAAGACTTGAAAACAGCCTCCTGTCGCCTAATGCAGCCTGAAAGAGACGAAGTCTTCCTGTGGAAAGTGAATGAAGAGGACCAGGTGCGCATTAGTTCCTGCAACCCTCTACTCACTGTAGCCGCCCACTCCCTCTTCCACCCTTCTTTGCTCAAAATCGTTTCCACAGAGCCCAAAACTTCCCTCGTCATCAGTCCTTTGTTCTCTGTGGACCCTGAGGACTACCTCGAAGACATCGCTGAGACGAAGAGAGTGGAAGAGGTGCCGCAGCCGCCTGTGAATGAACGACTAGTGGGGCTGGACCAGCTGATTATCAACAGCATCATGTCTGTCCCTGCTGTCGAAACACGCAAGAAACTCTGCAACTCCATTCTCCTGGTGGGCGGAGGAGCCATGCTGCCTGGCATAGTGGACGCACTGGAGGACAAACTGATAACAACTTTCCCTGAAGAAATTGAGCGTGTGGAAGTAAAGAGCGTAATAACCCACAGTGACTCGGAAGGCAACAAGGAGAACATCCAGCCTCCAAGTCTGCAGTGGGTCGGCGGGTCAGTGATCCCCATGCTGGACTCCGCCAAGGAACTCTGGACTCTGCGAAGTCGCTGGGTAGGGGAGTGGCTAGCAACCGAGGCGAAGGAGGAAGCCAGAGCCCAGTTCGCCAGTTACCAGGACGAAAGCCAACTTACAGACATGTGTCGGAAGTGGAGGAAGGACAGGCCGCTGGAAGGAGGCGTCCGACACATCAAGGAAAGGGCCGTTTTCTACTGGTAGCCAAAAGCGCATATCGAAAACACAGATGGAAGTTAGTGGGTAAAGAGATAGCGTCTGTGTCTATGGCGGACTAAGCACAGGGGACGGAGACGTCGCTCTCTGTGTCGTTTGAGCAGGTCTAGGACTGGTTGCAGTCGAGGCAGGGGCGCGAATTGCTCCTTTAAATGGCGCTTCAATGAGCCGCGCAGAGCCAAACGCGCGTTTGCATCGAAGCCACTGAGTGACAGCAAGTACTTGAGCGTGTCCAAATCCGCAGTTTCATGGTACATATACCCCGCAATAGCCCAGGCAGCCGGAGTCGATCCTTCATTCCCTTGACAATTGGGCAGAAACCCACACGTTTCCACCAAAACCCGCACCCAGCGCGCTTTCCTGCAGTACACAGTGTCGTACTTAGCAGCCACATGCAGCAAAGTTCCATGTGTCCGCGAGTCCCAGTAGTCCGCACTCACAGTGCCAATCGCTGTTTGCAGGGCGGTGGCATCTGGCTCCTCCTGGGCCAGCAGGGCAGCGGCAGTCTCGAAGTCTGGACTGAACATGCCAATAGAGCGGCTGGATAATATGCTGCTGAGGTACTACACGGATGGGACTGGCAAGCGCATGTATACGCTGAAGGAGCGGGCGCCTGATGGGGAGTGCACGTTGTCAGGACACCCAGCGAAGTTCTCGCCTGATGACCCCTACTCGAGGGAGCGGATGCTGCTCAAACAGCGCTTCAACCTGCTGCTGACCCAGCACCCCGGACCCAAGTTCTAGTCCTCATCTAGTTAGTTCCCCCACTGTCCTCCACTCTTCCTGTGATGCAGCCTTCCTCCACCTCCGTTCCAGCCCCCTGATAATCTGAGTGCAAGCCAAGGATGTATGATTAGGAGTGCAGTCTAAACTTGTATACATACATCTCTGCTTTAGTCAGGGTGAATGCAGTGCATAGGACGAGTACGGCCATTGCTGACAGGCGTAGCAATGTTGGTCATATATGGCGATTTGCTGTCCCAGCCCACTCGAGCAGTCCTGCTACTGTGCAAATTAGCGAAAATCCCGTACCAGTTCCAACTCATTCGAGTGGCGAAGGGTGACCAACGGAAGCCGGAATACCTGGCCATCAACCCAGACGGCCGTATCCCCGCTATCCAAGACGGCAACTTCACTCTCAGTGAAAGCCACGCCATTCTGGCCTATTTATGCGAATCCCGAGGAGTGGCGGACCACTGGTACCCCAGAGACTTAGGACGGAGAGCTGTAGTGGACAGGTTCTTGCACTGGCACCACACCAACCTCAGACATGCACACCACTGGGTCTGGGAACTCAAGTGGGCGCCGCTGTTTGGACGGCAGCAGAGACCGTGGGTACTGGAAGAAAGCCCGATTGTGTTGGAGCGGGCTTTGAAGGTCATGGAGAAGTGGCTCACAGCGACTCCCTACCTAGCAGGTGCAGAGATCAGCATAGCGGACCTATCTGCCTTGTGTGAACTTAGTCAGCTTGAGTTGATTCCATACAGCTTTTCCTCGTACCCGAAACTGCACGCCTGGTACCAGCTCCTCCGCAACCTGCCGGAAACTCGCGAAATCCACTCCCTACTCGACAAGTCTGTTTCCCAGTCTCAACCCAAGTTATAGATAAACAACTAGACCTACTCTCGATTCCGCTCCTAAGCAGTGCTAATTCCTCGTCTAGTGATACTCCCTGAACAGTATATGTCTGATGTTGGGCTTCGATGCACTTCTGTGTATCAATTGATAGGACTGGACCAGTGGTTCTCGTGCAGGATGAGGAGTCAAGTCGTCGATTTCCGTGTCAATAGCGTGATCTTTCATTAGGACAATTGTTTTGTGCAGTTCGGACATTGAGTTGTCCACAGGCTTGAAGCCGCCCTCACTCTGCTGGTGGGAAAGGAAAGGGTGGTAGCGTCGCAAGTGAGAATGCACGCGGCTGCCAGTGATTGATAGGGACTGGTTAGGAGATGTGAAGGAGGTGAAAACAGGCTTTTTACTGCGGAGTGGAGACTTGAAGGCGAGAGTGAGGAAGGGGTGGGCCGGGCGAGGCACGAGGACAGGTAGAGACCTGGCTCCTTGGGAGGACTTCATTAGTACTGCACACTTACTTGCCTTGTCTGTCCTTCCCTGCAAGTTATGCGCAGAACTCATTTAGACGTAAGTGTCTGTCAAGGCAATGGTGATAGTATGGGGGAAAAGAAGGATAGTAACTATGGCGGGGTGCTGCAACTGTACCCGCCCTACCGTGTGGCCTGCGGACACCAATTCACCTTGGCTGTGAGCGACGCAGGGTCTCTCTACGCTTGGGGAGACAATACTCGCGGCAAACTAGGAACCAACGCAGGTCCAGAGCCTGTTTGGAAGCCTGTTTTGGTCCCTATCGAGGCCTTGTCAGGCTCTATAAACCAAGTGGCCTGTGGACACGAATTCGCTGCAGTGGTCGTGATTAACAACTCTTGGGATAAGAACGATGCAGGGTCGCTGCTGACTTGGGGACTAAATTCGCAGGGACAGCTGGGACTGAAGGAGGCGGTTAGTGAGGTAGGTCTGCCCACTGTAGTGCTATTGCCTGAAAAGGTCAAGAGAGTGGCTTGCGGAGGCGAGTTCACTGCCTGCATTACAGAGTCTGGAAAGGTGTATTCCTGGGGAAAGGGTGCTTTCGGCAACCTAGGCCACGGCACTACAGAAAGCCGTTCCGAGCCCGGCCTCATCCAAGCCCTAGCAGAGAAGATAGTGACCTTCCTAGCCTGCGGCTCGAAGCACATGCTAGCAGTCACAGGGGAGCGGAAGGTGTACAGCTGGGGACATGGAGGCCAGGGCAGACTGGGTCACGGGGACACGAAGGGAAACGCAAGTCCGAAGCCCATTGCTAGGTTCGCAACTGAGCAAGTGATGGTTGTGGCTTGCGGGGAAAGCCACTCAGCTGCACTAACGACAGCTGGGGAGGTGTTTACATGGGGCGCCGGGTCTTTCGGCCGCTTGGGACATGGAGAAACCTCTGACTCGCTTCTACCCAAGGTGGTGGATACTCTCAGAGGCAAGCGAGTGTACATGATTGCCTGCGGCTTCCGACACAACCTCGCAGTGACGATCCACGGAGTGGTATTCGCCTGGGGGTCTAGTGGCTACGGTGCTACCGGCCTGCAGGACTTGAACCAGACTTCAGCAGTGCCGGTGCCGCTGCCTGTGCGGTTCTTGGAAGGGAAGCGAGTCACACAGGTGGCAGTGGGTCCTTGGCACTCTGTGGCAATTACGAGCATGGGAGAGGTGTATACGTGGGGCTACCACGGACATGGGAGACTGGGACTGGGGAGAAATGTCAATACTGACCAACCATTTCCGTCTCTAATCCCTGTGGAGTATGTCTCTGTAAGCAGTAAGCAGGGTGTGACTGGCGGACTGAAGATATTGGAGCAAATCGCGAAGCTCACCGGAAGTCGCAAAATGACCAGTGAAAAGACGCAAAGCAACCCTTGGAAACTGACAGCAGTGGCCTGCGGCTCCAAGCACTCCCTCGCCCTCACACAAGGAGGCTCTGTCTGGGTCTGGGGCGATGTCCGCAGAGGCGCGCTCGGCCTGGGGGAAGAGACTCGAGACCACCTATATCCCATGGCTCTGCATAGTCTTAGTCAGAAGACTATCCGGTTTATTGCGAGTGGTAGTGAGCATAGTCTGGCAATTGCTGCGACCGGGGAAGTGTACACTTGGGGGAATGGACGGGCTGGTCAGCTGGGAAACGGCTTCCTCGGCTTCAGCTACACGCCAATACTGGTGCAGGCCTTAGATGGCAAAGGCGCATTGAGCGGTGCTTGCGGAGAGGACTACACAGGTGTGCTCACTGAAATCGGGGAAGTGTACATGTTCGGTAACTCCGACTCCGGCAAGCTAGGCCTCGGCGTCGGGCCGCCCCAGGTCTTTCCCAAGCTCATCCCCAGTCTCACAGGGGTAAAGAAGCTCTCTGCTGGTCTGTCGCATACCGCTGCACTCACAGATGACGGACTGATCTTTACCTGGGGGGGAGGGTTTTACGGTCGTCTCGGACATCGCTCACCTGACAACTACTACCAGCCAAGTCAACTGAGTTCCAGGATAGACAGACAGTATATTGACGTGTCCTGTGGGGCTTACCACACGCTAGCACTGGATAGTATGGGCAGAGTGTTGGCATGTGGGAAGGGAGAGTTGGTGTGCAGTGACCAGGACTTGATGCAAATCACCACTTTGGAAGTGTTCGGAGATAAGACCTTCGCGAAGGTGTGCGCAGCTGAAGAGCACTCCTTAGCAGTCTCAAAGGACGGGGAGGTGTATGTCTGGGGCAAAAACAGATACGGCAAACTGGGCAATAAGACTGAAACTGAGGACCAGCCCACTCCCTACCGTCTCCTCGGCCTACCTCTGGATATCGTTCAAATCAGCTGTTACACCAATCACACTCTCGTCCTCACCAAAGCAGGCGATATATACAGTTGGGGTTGTGGGGGCAGTGGGCGCCTCGGCTACGGCGACACTGTGAGCGTGCTCTACCCCAAGCGCATGGAAACCCGGTGGACCGCCGTGAATGATAGAGATGAGGAGGATAGGGAAGAGGACGAAATAAACGCCACTGAGTTGCTGATATCACTGCTCGACTCAGGCTCGCAAATCACAAGTTTCAAGGAAATGATGCTGGTCTTGGGAGGCGAGGAAAAGCAAAACATCGAATCCGCCATAGTTGCAAGAGAAGCAGAAATCACAGCCCGTCTGACCGACATTTTGAAGTTCATATCCACCCTGAAGGGAAAGCAAGAGGAAGTCGAGGACCTAAAGGCACAAATTGAAGCTAAAGTCATGCAGCGCTCTTATGAACTCCGCATCCCGCCTAGAGACTATCTGAGGGTGTTAATCCCTCGCTTCCTCGCTCAAAACTTGGTGGTTTACGAAGAAATCGTGTGGGTGCTGCAGCAGCAGCCCTGCTACCTCGCCAGACTGATCCGCACTATGAGGCGTAAGGGAGCGAAGGACATCCCACGAGTAATCCGCAGTCTCCGCTTCATCTTCTCCAACATCAACACCAAGGGCAAGTTCCTGCACGTCGACAAAAACGCAGACTCCCTGCTTTACCTCGGCCTCTGCAGGCAGGTCTTCGCAGGAGAAATCGAAACCGCCAGCCGTCTAAACGACCTATTCGCTGATGCAAGTTCTCCAGCAGTGGAAATGCTGCTCACCTTCTTTTCCCGAGAAGCAGGCAGCGAGCTGCTTTTCAAGATGTTCCAACGGCCGTTGCAGAACTTCCTGGAACTGGTGGCTGCTTTAGGGGACGAAGGACTGATAATTGACCCTTTGGAGCTAGCCAAAGCACATAAATCCAGCTCTCCGCTGGACTCTGTCCTCTCTGACAAGAAGCTAAAGGTGATTTTGAAGGAGCGACTGCTCTACTTTCTGAAGGGAGTTGGGTACTTCCTGGACACTATCAAAAGCACCCCTGCACACTTGCCTCCTCCTGTGAAGATTCTGCTGAAGTACGCCTACGAGTCCATAGCGCAGCGAGTCTGGCTGCAAGAAGTGCACGTCAGCAAATCAGAGGAAAGCAAGCTGTACCTGCAGGCGATTTTACGCCTTTTTGTTCTGAATGTGTTCGTGCCAGTGATCCGCGCCCCAGAGCAAGAAGGACTATTCGTGGACCAAATCAGCGAAAAACAGCGTCAAGCCCTCATCCTCGTATGCGACGCAATCCGGAAAATCGTGGAAAAGAGCACTTACATTGGGGAAATCTACGAGTCTGTGAATGTGTTCATGGCGGGCGCACATATACATTTGTTGGAGGCGATGGAGGCCAGTTTCGAAGTGGAGGACTCCTCGGAAGTCGACCTGGTCGTCACCACTTTGATGCAGCACTTTGATTACACGGAAACGTTTGTGCATTTTAATGTGAATGAAATGGTGTTTTTGGTGCTGACACTGATTAAGTATAGAGCCAATGTGCAGCTTAAGACAGGTGATAATGACTATTTGTATAGTCTTATTGACCGCCTGGGGAACGTCGGCGAGGAAGTGATTATCTCTGAGGAAAATTATAAGGTTAATTTGAAACTCAAGACAAAGTTTCTATTGGAAGACACAGACTTAGTAACCTGCAAATTCTGCGAAACTCCCATGCCGCGCTACCTTGCAGTCACTGACACCCGGCCTTCCTTCATCCGCCAGCTAGCAGTCACAGAGCCCGACAGTCCCTTGCTAGCGCTGGAAGAGGCTTGCAGACAGCTGCCGAAGTTCACAGCTTACAGCTTGATAGAGGTGGAAAGCAAGTTAAAGGCTATTATTGATGGGCAAATTGCTACAAATGCGCCGAATTACGACTTGGTGTTTCTCACACGGAAAGCTCAAGAGAAGGTCACGGAGCTGATAAACCGCGACATTTCCCTTGAGAGTGTGCTCAGTGATATATCTCGCAGGTTCAAAGCGAGAAAGTCGCAGGGGTTCTATTTGCGCAGGATATCGGAGGGAGTGCAGGCGCTCAACAATGCTAAGGACCTATTTCTTGACTTTTGTCGCACGCAAATAAGCGATTTGGAAACTGCGCTTTCCAACATAAGTACATTTCGCTTGAATGTACGCCCTACTGAGAAGGAACTAAAGCAACTGACTCAATCCAAACTTCTAGGCCTGCATTTAAAAAACCTGCAGCACCGCAACGTGCAACACCTCCCCAACGAAGTACAACACGACATCGTGGGCTCTGTGCCCGTTCGCGACTTAGAGCGCTTCGCAATCTTGGAGCAATTAGCCGCTTCCTACAGCCTACCGCAGAAGAAAAGCATGGAACTGCACTACTCCCACAGCAGAAACAGCGGCTGGCACTTTGAATTGATATACAAAAACAGGGCGGGACAGGATTTGCTGGGGCAGTTTAACATGACGAATGAGCAGTATTTGGACTTGAAGCGGACTGCGAATAGTGAGGCGACTACTGAAATTCCGGGCTTGGGCAGGTTTAGGACTGGGCCGTTGGTCATTTTCCTCAACTCGAAGATTAGAGTGCTGACTGTTTAGAGGGTAATAGAGTTTGGTGGATTGTGGGTTTGCACATCAGTAGGTAGGGTGTTAGGGATTTTATATGGGAAATACGGCTGCCTGTACTAACTCAATGTAATTTCTGTATATTTCTACATGCTAAAGTTACACAGATTTCATACTGTCTAACTTCGTTTCTCCAAAGTCTCAGTTACTATTCCGTCTCAGTTACTATTCCGATACACCGAACATATATCAGAAGTAAGAACTCCCAATATAGTCCAATCTGAGCGCGAAGGGCGAAATATAGCTGGGTTAATACGAAAAGGCCCGCAGTGGGAAATGGAATCACATAGAAAAGGGATGGAGTCACTGCCACGTCCTCTACGCAAAATCACAGAGCTGGATGATTGCTTGGAAGAGGACCTGCCGGTGCCTCTCCCGTCCAGGCCCTGGCGTGCCTACCTTGGCTTCTTGAGCCGTCACTTGATTCATGCACTGATGCTTACTAAAGCGCATGAGTGGGTGGCGTCTCGGTGGCCAGATCTACTCCGACGCCTTAGTCCCGCAGCCCTTCTCCTGGCTTTGTGTCTGTTGTCCATGGTCTGCGGAGCGCTGATATCGAAGGTCAAGAGTAGGTCATAGAGTAGTGCACGTTTCTAAGATTCGCAGTCTGGGCTCTGTCTCGCAGCGAGGCATTTGAAATATGACAGAACGCAGTGTGGACGGCTTCCAAGTCTACGTGCGCATCCGCCCTCTGCGAACAGTCGAAAGAGCACAGGGTGTAGAGCCCTGGCTCACAGCAGGGGAAAACGAAGTGAGCACCACCTAGGTCTGGCTGCAAGACCGCAGACACGCACATAGTCGTCGCTGGCACTTCCTCTTCCACGGAGTCTTCACGGAACTCACGTCCACTGCATTGCTTTACCAGCGAGTCGTGTGTCCGCTGGTCAGCAGTGTCGTGGCTGGCTTCAATGCGACCTGTTTTGCCTATGGCATGACTGGAGCGGGCAAAACGCATACAATGTTCGGGAGTATGTGCTTGCCGAATGTGCATGAGCCAGGGATAGTGCCGCTAGCACTCACAGACCTATTCACCAATGCGAAGCTCAAGCCTGGCACCTGTCTGATCAAGTTGAGTTACTTGGAAATATACAACGAAATGGTCCGCGACTTGCTTAGTTCCAAAGTGAGTTCCCGGGCTCAAGGGCTGCTGCTCGTGGAAGACCCGGAGCGGGGAGTCATTGCCAGCGACCTGACAGAGTACATAGTCACGTCTCCGCAAGAAGTCGGCAAATTGCTGCAGGAAGGAAACACACGCCGCACAATGGCCCCTACGGGCGCCAACCAATTCTCGTCCCGGTCTCACGCAGTACTTCAGTTCTCGCTCGAGGTTCGAACTGAGAGTAAAGAAACAGGTCGACAAGTGTGTTTTTCCAAGCTCTGCCTTATCGACTTGGCGGGCTGTGAACGTGCAGCTGCCACTGCCAATCGAGGAGTGCGGCTCTTCGAAGGCGCCAATATCAATCGGTCCCTGCTGGCGCTGGGAAACTGCATTAACATACTCAGTGATCCTGAGAAGGCAGGACGCTTTGTGCCGTACCGCGACTCCAAGCTCACTCGCCTGCTAAAAGACGCTTTGGGCGGCAGAACTCGGACAGTGATGCTAGCCTGCGTGTCTCCCACAGACTCTGCCTTTGAGGAAACGTTGCACACTCTCAAATACGCTGAGCGTGCACGACGCATCAAAGTCTCAGCTTCTCGCAACATCAAAGAAGTGCAAGTGCACGTTTCTGAGTACAAATCCATCATTGCAGCGCTTCGCGCGGAAGTGGAATCGCTGAAGGAGGAAATCCGCCTGAAGGACAGTCAATGGAGTCTGATTAGTCCAAATTCCGCACCTCCGGCACTAGACGGAGACTCTCTGGACCAGGAGTTAAGACGCAACTTCGAGGAATTCTGGGAGTTGAAGCAAAGCATATACGAAGTCGAGACTCTGAACGAGGAAAACAAGAAGCAAATCCGATCCTTCATCGCTGACTTGGAATACATGCAGTCCATAAGCGACACAGGCGAAGAGGCCCGGCTCAAAGGCGAAGTCAACCGACTGCACCACACAGTCCGAACAAATGAAGAGGAAATAAAGACACTTCTAGGCAATTTGCAGGTTAATTTGAAGGCGAAAACCGCACTTCAGAAGCAGCTTTCCAGCCTGCAAACAGACCGCCAACTCGACATCCTTCAACTCGAAATCACTGTGCGTTCCCTGAAAATGGAGAAAATGGACCTGTACGTGCAGAACCAGGAAATGCGGCAAAGGATGGCGAACTCGCAGAAAGTCTCTGAGGAGAAGGAAAGGACGATAGTGGCACTGAGGCTGGAAGTGGAGGAAATGAAGAAACAGATGGTGGGGAACTCTGCGAGGATGAGTGAAATTGATGTCAGGAGTGAGGGAGTGTCGCCACATGATATTGACACCTCCTCCTCAGCCCACATGCACAGTTCCCGGCAGTCCAGCACCTCCTTCACCCTGGCTTCCCCCCAAGACCACAGCACTGAGACCAAGCCCAAGCCTCTCTTCCTGTCCGACTTGCACCATGTGCGCGCCCTTAGGAAGTTCGAAAAGACCAGTGCACGCTCTGAGTCTGCGGAAAGCTTTGTGTCCAATTATGGAAGTGGAGCGGGAGTCAGAGGGGAAGAGGCAATTGCACTGCTAAAGGATGTGAAAGAGCAGTTAGGAGACGAGGAAACGGACCCTCAGCCCATCAAGCACAGTGTCAAAGTGTCCCTTCTCAGTCCCAAAGTCGAGTCCAAACGCTCTGTGCAGAATCAACCGGTCAAAACCGCATACAGTGAGCTGCTCCGTGCTCGTTCTACCTCCAATACGCAGAAACACTCCAAAGGCCGTGCAGTAGTCAAAGCGACCCCCATGAAGCCTCAAGTGGGCCACCTCGCCAACCTCCTCGCCACCCTGCGAGGCAGCAACATGCCGGAAGAGCCCGTGGACCCGAAGGCAAGGCCTACGCCCATGGTGGTGATTTCGCTCAAAGGTGCCAAGGCCAAGTCCTAGACTAGCGATTTCCACTGTTCCTTATAGCAGTAAACCCTGCATAGCCACTGCGTTAATAATGAAGGTCAGTGAGAAGCTTGCGAAGATGAAGTTCCTGTCCAGCGGCGAGGCGCCCAAGACGCAGGCGAAGAAGCGATCCGCAGGCTTCTGGAGCCTCAAGGCGCTCTACCCCAAGGCAGTGGAGGCCCAGGCCGCCCCACAGGCCCCGGAAAGCACAGGGTCTAGACTCAGCTTCAAAGCATTCAACCCTGCGTTCGACCAGCGACGCAAGCGGCCTACAGCAACAGACACCTAAACTTGGGCGGAGGCTGGAAGGTCTCGGGTAGGTCTGCGTACGCTGGCTCGGGCCGCGCCACTGCCTGCAGCAGGGAGTGGCTCAGGTGTTGTCGCTGCAGCTCGTTGGGACGGGTACGCCAGGCCATCACTTTGCCAAGAGCTGCAAGTTTCCCCACTGTTGGCTGGTCGCCGAAGACCGCGACGTTGTGGATTTCTTCAGTGAAGAGTGAGTCGGGGGCCGGGTCTTGGTCTGTGTTGGTGACTAGCAGCAGAACTCGTCCCTCTGCTTATAGGCTACCGCAGGCGCGATAGAGACTGGCCAGCAGGTCGTGGTAGTAGCCGTTGCGGTCTGTCAGCAAGAGGCGTCCCTCTGCACGGTGATGAAGCACTGCCAAGTCGGCAGAGCCGCGGTACTCATAGCCGCGCAGTTGAGACTTGAGCAGCGGAGCTTCGGAAATAGCCAGGGACAGTTGGGGAGCGCAGTCTCGCAGCAATTCGCTGACCTTGAACAGGTCCACTTGCTTCAGTCCCAGCAGCACCAGGCGACACGTGATTATGTGTGGCTGATACTGTCTTTCCTCTCCTCTATGCACTAACACCGGCAGTGCATTCACCTTGGCAGGCCGACCCTCCCAGTCCCCATCCAGGGGCTCTGCACTGGGCTCTGTGAAGGCATGCTGTGGCAGCTCTGTTCTCTCACTGCTTTCCATATATATCACCAATCTGGAAGGAGTATGAGATCTGCCTGCTACTGGAAAACAGGCTTTTGAGCACTGGAATTCGGGAATTTATGACTAATTGACTGTATCTTATATTCCAAGTCCTACTTCCTAGCATAATTTTATTCAGACGTCCCTATACCAATGCACTTCCTAACCCTACAGAAACTCCACTACTTCCCTGAACAAGTCATCCGACAGTCCTGCCAGCAGTCTCCTCTTCGCCGCCGCAGGCTTCATCTCCTGGTCAAAGTACCCCGCCAGCAAGTCCAAACCGAGGGTGCTCGCCAGGTCTTTGCAGGTCTGGCCGCTTGCGTTTTGGGTGTAGAGGTAGACGTGGCCGGACTCGAGGAAGTACTTGGGCAGCGTCAGTTCCAGACTGCTGAAGATGTCGGAGTCGCGGGAGTCCACGGTGTCGATGGGGATAGGCTCGGCTTCGGGACGCTCTTGGAGGATTGCGGCTTCTTTGGCCTTTCTGAGTGCATACTCCTCTCTCCACGCCTGCAACTGCTCCTCCCTGAACTCCGCCAAACTCTCCCTACTCGGCACTCCATGCATCTTCACCCCTCTCACATAACTATGAAACACCGACTCCTTAGCCGCATTCAACTTATGCTGACTGACCTTCATTTCCCGCATTAAGTACAGTGCAGCCGTCCACTGTCCATGCAGCAAAGCCAAATGCAGGGCGTTGTTGCCGTCGGAGGCACAGACTTGGTAGGCGACTCGAGCGTCGAGAGCCACTTGGATTTGCTTGATTGCCAGGAGGTCGCCGACGCTGGCAGCCGCCAAAAGCCTTTGGGCGTCCATATTATCGCTATGGAGTAATGGGATGTCGGGCTTTTGCGTGGACTTGAGGAAGGTTCTGAGAATATAGAGATTCGGGTGCGACTTTTTCTTTGGTTTCTGACTTTTGGACTCTGTAAGGACACATTTCCCTCTTTCATAAGTCTGAAGTGAATATTAGTCCTCTGAGTATTACAAATATGCAAATTTCCCTTATAATCCCCAGTTCCTAACCTCAACCCCCTTTAGTCCCTTCCAGCAACCCTGAATTGACCTATTTCCCAGCCTTTCAAATCTGCACCGTACCTAATCCCTCAATCCCCTGAAAGCCATCTCCCCAGCAGCCATATATATAATCCCACATGTCCAAAGACTCCTTAACGCCTTTATCTCTGCAAGACCTGGCCGAGGAAGTACTGAACAACCGTCTCTCCGCCCCTGAGTTCCCCCTGCACAAGAGCAGCAGTCTTCTGTCCAACTACCTCTATGTGCAAAGTCCGGATACGTCCTGCACTCATAGTCCTCGCGACAGTCGTGTTTACTTCGAAACTTCGGATTGGGACCAAGTTTTCACCCTTCGGAATCTAAGCACTGGGGAGAAGATGGACTTGAGGGACGAGTGCAAAGCCACTTTCCCATGCAAATTAACCACTTTTCTATCTCTTCCCAAGGGCAATTCCGTCTACACGGAAATGATGTACTTCCCACGTAGATCCAATCGACAAGTCGCATTCGCTAGAGTGTGGACTGCCTGTGTACGAGACGACCTGTCGGAGGTAAAGAAACTGGTAGATGAAAGGGACTTTAACCCTGCGGCTAGGACACTGCATGACTGGACACTACTGCATATAGCGGCGGATGCGGGGCTGAGCAATATCTGCGGGTTTCTGATTGCGAATTGCTTGGAGTTGCCGGTGGATTGTAGGTCCACAGGGGGACTCACACCGCTGCATTTGGCAGCCCGCAAGGGCTCAGTAAGCACTGTGCAAGTCCTCTGTCTCGCCGACGCAGCACTCGACGCCCAAGACAGCGAAGGCTGGAGCGCCCTGCACTATGCTGCAAGCCACAACCACAGCGAAGTAATCCGCTACCTAACCCGCCACGGAGCCAACATAGCCCTGGAAACCAATCTCAAACAGACCCCTGCCGACCTAGCTGGAGACAGAGACGGACTAAAGCGACTCAGAGATGTGCCGAAAGGACGGTATGGCAGAGGACTGATGAATGACTTTATGAGGAGAAATTCCAGGTTTGACTCGGTGAATAAGCTGGTGGCGCAGATTCCGAGGGCTTTGGCACTGCCGCAGGAGGAGCTTTCCTATAAGGACTTTGTTCCGGTGAGGTTTCTGGGGAAAGGCGGATTCGGGGAAGTTTACCTGGTCAAAAAGCGTGAAAGTGGCAGTTTCTACGCGATGAAAGTGATGCGAAAATCGACTTTGGCGAAAAACGGTCTGATGAAATGCGCTTTTAATGAACTAAATGCACTGATTTCCTGCCTCCGCCACCCCTTTATAGCGCAAATTTACTGTGTTTTCCAGACTCCCAAGCGACTTCACCTGCTCACGGACTTCTACCCAGGCGGCGACATGCGCGATTTGCTTGATTCCAAAGGCAATTTCACTGAGGATTTGGCTCGTTTGTATATCGCTGAAGTCGTTATAGCGCTAGAGTTTCTGCACCAGCAAGACATTATATATAGAGATGTGAAGCCGGAAAACATCGTGTTCGAGGGAAATGGACATGTTCGCTTGATTGACTTCGGACTGGCGAAGGAAAACTTCTCGTCGCAAGATAAATCCAACAGCTTTTGCGGCACATTGAACTACCTCGCTCCCGAAATGGTAAGCCACGAAGGCCACGACTTCTCCCTCGACTGGTACATGCTCGGCTGCACCCTCTTCGAAATGCTAGTGGGCAGGCCGCCCTTCACCGCCCGCCAAGCCAAGGAACTCGTCAAACTGATCGAAGCCGGCGAAGTGACCTTCCCCGCCACCACCTCAGACCCAGCCCTGACCCTGATACAGGGCTTGATGCAGCCAGACCCGAGGAAAAGAATAGGTTCGAAGGGTGCTGGGAGGGTCAGGGAGCACAGGTTCTTTAATGGGTTGGACTGGGAGGCGGTGTTTGAGAAGCGCTTGGCAGTGCCTAGTCCGAAGGTGAGACTTAATCGGCCGGTGGCGATGGTGGCTCCTGTGAAGGTGTATGGAGACGTGCAGAAGACAGGAGTGCCAGTGTCCGGCTGGACCTACACTCGGCCTAACTAGCTCTTTTCTGCTTATTAACCTCAACTCCCCATTTCCCGCTCCTCTAGTCCTAAGTCTCGTTTTTCTTAGCCAAAAGGACCTGCCGCATGCGGCCCAAGTCCGCCCTGTCGCTGCTTTCCTTGTAGTCTATCATCGAACTGACTTTCTTCCACTGCGCTCCTTCTTGAAAGCCCTTCCTCGCCTGCAAGAAGCTTTCTTCCTGCTGGCGGTTGTACACTTTCCGCTGTTCCGTCTGCTTGTTGCGCTCTTCCCGCCATCTCCTCAGTCCTTCGGCTGCGAGACTGCGCTTGGCAGCCTTTTCCGACTTTTCCTGTTCGTCTTTATCGTATAGAGCCCGCATTTGCTCCTGGTATTCTCTTTCCCGGGCCTCAAGTCGCAGTTTCACGTCTGAGTCGAGTTCTTCTTCCTCAGGGAAAGACTCTTCGCCCATAGGCCGGTAGTGGCTCTGCTCCTCCCTGCCCTCTGCGAAGGGGTCGGAACTGCTGTCGAAAGGCTCTGCGGGGAAGGCAGCGGACTGAGTGAAAATCGAACTTTCGTTGTGAGACTGAGCGAAGGGGTCCGTGGCCCTGAGATCAGGCGGCGCATATTCAAACGCACTCTTCGTCGGGACTGTAGACTCGTAGTAGGCTGGGTCTTGCAGCTGGACGCCTTTCCCAGATAGTTCCGTCCTGTTCAGGTCTCCTACGAACATCCCACTGGGGTCCGATACTCCCGACGCCTGCTGAGAACCCAGAGGAATAGACCCTGAGAGCGTCCCACCGTACTTCACATGTCTCGGCACAGGGTTCACAGGCGCTTCAAAGCCTTCCAAACTGTACTCCTCTGGTTTAAAGGCGGAGGGGGGTTGAAGGCTCCAGTGCTGGGCGCCGTCTTCTTGGTTGAAGTCGAAGATCTGGCTCCAGTGGTCTTCTTCGATGTGGAGCTTCGACTGGACTAGGTGTTCGTCTAGCTTGGGGTAGGCGAAGTTGTAGGGTCCGAATTGCAGTTCATCAGAGTACTCAATTGTGGGGTCGGAAGCGACCATCGCATTGAACACGACTCGGTGGCAGTTCTTCGTGCGAAGCTGCTGGCAACAGACCGCCACCTTGCAATCACTGCAGTCTCTGAAGAAAATCGAGCCCTCCACAGGCCCAATGTAGAAGCGACAGCCCTGGCACTCGTCCACTGTGATCTGCGCAGACCGGTCCAGCAGGTACACGACGCAATTCTTCAAGTTCTCGATTGCGAAGTCGTAGCCGCGGATAGCCCCTGGCTCTCTGAGCAGCGTTTCCCCTGATTTCGTTGAGAAGATGAAGTCCTTAGGGTTGGGCTTAGACCGCATATATATCTAATGGTCGAGACAGGCACTGCTATAATGGAAGACGCATTCGACCGAGAGAGACACGTCCTTTTCTTCACAGTTGCACTCAAGCGAGGGTGGAAGAACCCGTCCGCAGACTCTATGAAGATGACAGTTCTCTACTTCGTTATATCGGCTTTAGACCTGCTAAATGCCCTGGAAGTCGTGGATAGCAAGGCAGTAGTTGAGTGGATTTACGCACAACAGGTATCAGAGGATGCGGAATTACGCATGAATGCAGGGTTTCGAGTGGGTCCATGCTTAGGCTTTCAGGGAAAATCAGACTCGAAATACGACTATGCGACTTTGGCGAGTACCTATTGCGCACTATGCATGCTGCGCATACTTGGAGACGACATGACCAGGGTCAATAAAGCTGCAATTGTGCGTGCACTGCCCTACATGCAGCAGGGAAATGGCTGCTTTGTGTCGCATCCGGAAGGGATAGAGTGCGATGCTCGCTTTTTGTACTGCGCCTGTGCGATATCCGCCCTACTCAGTGACTGGAGCGGAGTCGACAAGTCCAAAGCGACTAAATACGTCCTAGACTCGCAAGACTATCAAGGAGCTATAGGCATGAGTCCGCTGCAAGAAGGACATGCAGGGAGTACCTATTGCGCTATCAGCGCTCTGCACTTGATGGGTACTTTGGACCAATTGCCGTGTCAGGAAAGACTCGGGGAGTGGCTGATGGAGCGGCAAGGTGAGGGCTTCCAGGGCAGAGTGAACAAGCCGCTGGATTCGTGCTATAGCTTTTGGGTGGGCGGAACCTGCCAAACTATGGGTAAATGCCACTCAGGACTGCTGGACTTCATTGAACCGCCCCTCAATCGCAAGTTCCTATATGCTTTGCAAGGACCTAGAGGAGGCTTCGGCAAGTATTCCAGCGAGGAAGTCGACCTCGTCCACAGCTACTACAGTCTCTGCGGTCTGTCCCTGCTCAAGTAAGTACCACACAGGGAAGCAGGTCTCAAGCCTTTGTGCGCTGTTCTAGGCTTGAGCAGTGCGGCGGCCTGCGGGGTCTAGACAACGGGCGGTCCCGGCTTCTTGTTAATAATGTCTGAGAAGTTGGGTCAGGTCAAGGAGTGGGTCTCGCAAGTGCCAAGTTTCACCCGCTTTGTGTTGGCTGCTTCGCTGCCGCTCTCTATTCTCAGCATCCTGGGCTTCTCCATTGCATGGTGGTTCGAGAACGTGCCTTACTACACCCTTCAAGGCGTGCAGTGTAACCGACCAAGCAGTGTGGAGACTCATCACCGCTGATTTTGTGCTGTGGCGACTTTGCGAGGTGAGCGGTAGACAGCTACTTACAGGCCTCTTCTTCTTCGCATATACTGCTGAAAAGGCGGAATGGAGGCTGGGGACTGTGCGCTATATCTGCTATTTCCTAGTCAACAGTAAGGCCTGACACAGCTCTCCTCATCCAAGCCGCCTTCTGCGTATTAATGTACGTCTTCGCCGTCCTACCCATAGTGCGCTACAGCATCGAAGAGCCCAGTCTTGGGCTCTGGCCGCTGGTTCTGGTGGAGGCTTATTCGCTCTATATGAAGGATATGAACTCGCAAGTCAAGCCGTTTGGACTCATTGAAGTCCGCTCCTTATTCGTGTTTGTGGGCATCTGCGTGATTGCAGTGCTGTCAGTGTGGTTCTGGATCTGGCCACTAGCACTAGGCGTTGGACTCGGCTTCCTGCGTGATTCCCATACAGGCACAACCGGCAAACTCGACCGTTTGGACCTGTCCAAGGACAAAGCCGCCCAACATGAAGATAAAATCTACTTCTCTTGGCTTGCCAAACTCGGCCAATTCGTGAATTCAAGTGCTGCTCGCAGCGACGCCCCGGTCTCCCAAGCCCCTATCAGTCCCTAGCTAACGTTAACACTCCCATCAATATGGCTCGACAGTGCCTGCTGGACAGGAGCGACCTCAGCATTGTGTCTGAAAACGACCATCGAGTGGGCTTGTGTCTGTGCAAGTACTGTTCGTGTGGACTGCACAAGTGTGCTTATGTCAGTAGGAGGAAGGCTTCAGTGCCTATTGCCAGCAACTACCAAACCTCCTATAGAGGGAAGCAGGGGGGCAGACGGGAACCGCGGTATAGGGACAGGTACGCGCCCAACCAGTGCAAAATGGACCTTGAAACCACCAACCAGCGCGAATACCGGCCCTTCGCAGTCGAGTTCAAGTCAAATGAGTCGCAACGGCCGGATACTTCCGCCCTGCACTTCACCGCCCGGTCCAGCTACACTGCGGAGTATCCCAATTGGGGAGCTGTCGATGCAGTGCGGGAACATTCCCCGCAGTACCCGGTGAGGGGGGCGGAAGTGCGGTTTCAAGGCTCGTCTACGTACCAGCGCAACTTTAGTAGGCCGGGAAGTGCAGTATCGGCCAGGACTCGCAGCAGTCAAAGTCGCACGACTCTCCAATTCTCAGGGTACGAAACCGTAGACCAGTCCACCGCCCAACGCGCCTACATCCCCCCTAGCTCCATCCACATGAGCACCACCGTCCACAGACCCAAGGAAGAGTACCTGCAAGTCGCAGCCTCTCCCTACCACTTCACCTCCAAGTCCAGGACCGACTTCAAGCCACCCACCGCACTCCCACTCGACCCTCACCTAGTGCGCAAGAACATTTCCATGTACCTGGTCTAAACCACTTGGAATAGACACTGTAAAAGGACACTATTAGGCTGGTCTTGGTAGCTAAACTAGCAGAAGAAAGGGAGCTTTAGACCTCGAATAGCCGTTATTGCTGTAAGTCGGGGGAAAGCGTAGACGGACATTTGAGGCTGTATTAGGCCGGGGAGTGCGGGAAAAGGCCGGGGAAGTGGGCAAAGTGCGAGTGGAAGCACTGCTAAGTCCCCTATAACTCCCGCCCAAGCTCCCTATCTGCCCTTTGTGCCGCTCCAAGTCGCTTCTCAGCTTCAACTTCGCTCTTTTCTGGTACTCCTGCTTGAGCTGGAACTCCCTGACCCGCAAGTCGTCAGAGCGCAGCTTTTTCTCTAATAAGTGTTGATGGTAGGCCTGCTTGCGAGCAATTCGCCGCACTTCTTCACCTTTGGTTTCGTGCTTTATCGTGTTAATTATGTGCAAATAGCGGATTCGCTGGGATTTGGTCTGCTTGAATTGAGCCACTGCTTGCTCATTTCTGTCAAGTTTGGACAAAACCTGCTTTTTGTGAGTTTCTTTGATGTTTTCCATGCGGTCCCGGACGAGTCTCCTCATTTCTCCTCTTTTCAATTCCCAAGCAGCTGCCTCTTTCCTCTGTTTTTCCCTATCCCTGGCGCGACTTTGCAGTCTTTTATCCGCTTCGCTCATTTCTTCCAAATAGGCCTTCTTCCTCAGGCTGGTAATTTGCTTATTTGCCTCTAAAACCTGCTCAATTGTCCTTTGCTTTTCCTCGGCCCTCTGCTGAGCGGTCCTTTGCGCCATTATCCGCGCACTGTTGACAGCTGCAAGTTTCTGCGCCGCCGTCTGCTGCTTCTCTTCAAATTGCAGCCTACTGGCCTGCAACAACGACGTGAGGTTCTCCTTAGCAGCCTGGATTTTCCGAGATTTCTCGAAACTGCGGGCGCGGCTCTGCGCCTGCAACTCAGATTGCAACTTCGCAGTCGCTACTTTTCGCTCCAAATCGCGTTTTTCCATTTCTGCGCGCTTGGAGGACAGGACTTGGGCCTGGAATGCCAGTTTGGCCTGGGTGCTGGCTTCAAAAGCGGCTCTTTTCAGCCTTTGTTCGCTGGTTTGCCGCTTTAAAGCTGCTTTTTGGTGCTTTTTGCTGAGGTGGGTCTGTCTCAACCGCTCCATTTCTTGCTCGAATTGGGCCTGTTTCCTTTGCTTTACGAGGATCTCCGCCTCTTTCTCTTCTTTGCGCTTTTTGGCCTCTTCCGCTTGTCGCCGCTGCTCTCTTTCTCTCTGCGTCTCTGCTAGTTCCTGCCTTCGGAGCGCTTCCCGCTGTGCAATTTGCTCCTCTCTGGCTTGATTCCTCGCCAAAGTCTCTTGGTAAATTCTCTGCTTCTCAGCCGCCTGGCGCATTTCATGCTCCTGCCTACGCCTCGTCGCCAGAACGCGCCTTTCCTCCATATCTGCAGCCACGGGCCGAGCAGAAACAGGCCTCGCCCTGCCTTCCGTCTCCATCTGCTGGTCCGGAAGCAGGCGGTTTCTCTCTTCACTGACCAATTTCAGCTTATATTTGCGTCTTTCCTCCGCAGCTTCATAGTAAATCTTCACCAAATCGTCCGTGTACGCCCCCAAGTGCTTCCTACAGTCCTCCATAGACATCGGCACCAGCTCCTTCGGGTCGATTCCCTGTCTCTTGCAGGCCTCCAGCGACCTGGGCGAGTCCAGCAAAGGCTCTGATCGAGCGAATGGATTGAAGTTGTCCAAACTGTGGGTGCCTTTGTAGGGCTGGGGGAGGCTCATGACTATTATGGCTAGACTATGCGGCCTTCTAGTAGAGAAAGGCGAGTGCTGAGACGGGAGACTTGGAGGAAGAGGAAGAGGATGAGGACGAGGAGGAGCCAGATCAAGGGGTCTCGGCCAGGGGAGAGGGGCAGGGCGGTTACTGGAGCCTTTACTAGGGCCTGTATTGGGACGGAACTAGGCTTCGGAGCTGATTTTGCCTCTTCTGCAGGGGCGGGAATAGAGGGAGCAGAGGACATTGCGGGCTGGGCAAGGGCTCTCCGGGGGATATACTGGCTCCAAGCCTTGGTTGCTATGGGAACCCAGTAGTCGTTTAAAGCCTCTGTAGCCTCGCAGACGCTACTCTTCTCTATTTTGGACTTAAACCACGTGTCCTTCACAAAATGCACCCCGTACTGCACCTCCACCCTCGTCCTCCCCTCCTCACTCACATCCCACCTCATTTTCACTTCGAAGCTTTCAGCCATCGGCACGCCTCGCACGATCACTACGCAGTCCACCAGAAAGCGCTGTTTGGAGACCCAGAAGACAGTCCAGTTTTCCGAGCAGGCGCAGGTGCTGGGCACGAAGGGCATTTTCTCTCTCACTGGGTGGGTGTAAGTGAGCTGTCGGGAGCTGGATTCGCACCAGTAGGCTGTGCTTGCTGGGGAGAAATAGGCGGGAGGGGCAGGGGACCAGTCGGTGATGGATACGTTTGTGTCGCCTCTAGGGGTTAAGTACTGGGTCCAGAAGTCTGGGGAGGAGAAAAAGCAATCGAAGACTTCCTTTGCAGTCCCTTCGAAATCCACTTTTTCCTTGAAAAGTCGCAATTTCAGCTGCTCCTCAGGTATCAGCTTTTCAGCCAAACTCGCCAAATCCACTCCCTCCGCAGCCACTGGAGCCACAGGTGCCACAGGAACAGGTTCAACTTTGCGTGATTTCCAGGCTTCTTGGGCCATGGGAAGCCATATGTCGTTGAGCGCTTCCGTGGCTTCGCTGATACTGCTGCGCTCGATTTTGCCTTTGAACCAGGTGTCTTTGAGGAAGTGAACGCCGTAGTCCACTGTTAGAGTCGAAGTGCCGGCAGTTTCCAGGACATTCCACCGCATTAGGACCTCAAACGCATCCGACATTGGCACTCCCGACACAGTAACTGCGCACTCCACCACAAATTCTCGCCTACTCAGGCAAAACAGCGTCCATTTCTCCTCAGTCGAGCACGTAGAAGGCATAAAGGGCACTTTTTCCCTCACCGGATGAGTATAATTCATCTTTCTACTACTGAATTCGCCCCATTTCCCACTCGATCCCGCTTGAAAATTCGCCGGAGGAGCAGGATTCCAAGGAGTTATCACGAGATTAGTGTTTTTGCAGGCAGCCAAATAGCGACTCCAGAACTCGTCCTGGGCGAAAAAGGTGGTAAAGACAGCCACAGCAGACCCTGCAAAGGTCACAGGCGCCTCAATGGGGTGCAGAGGCAACTCAGTGTGGACCATTTGGTCTTTGAAGGCTTCTCTGCTGATTTCGGTGTCTGGGGAGCTGTCCACAGGCTGAGAACCCACTAACGGCTCTGATACTACTGCTGAAACTGCGATTTCCTCAGACACAATAGGGTCTTCCAAGGACGGATTTGATGTTTTCCCCTCACTCATCAGCTCTTCAATCGCAGCAATGGCCAGCTCTCTTTTCATAAACGACCCAAACACCACCTCCGTGTCCTTCATCACTACTGCAATCCCAGTGGGGAAGAACACAATACTGCGCTTTTCCAATCGCACAATGTCCTTCACAGGGATGACTACAATGGTATCTCTCCCTACCAGGGTGGAAGAGTTGAAAACAGACCTGAAGCATATATGCGAGGGAGTGAGGTACATAGTCCCTTGCAGCAGGATCTTGTTCTGCAGGGCGCAGGAGTGAGTGCTGAGGACTGGTGTGCCTATGGGCAGGCTGAAAGGGGCCAAAACGCCCTCAGCCTGCGGCTCTTCCGGCTTGCTTTCCTCTACTTGAGGGGCAGATAAAGGCTCTACAAGGGGCAAGCGGACTTCCTGCTGCATATGAAAGGCAGGCCTTTGGACCATGTCCCTGTCCACATCAATGCCTGCCACTGCGCCTTCTGCCACCTTCACCCCGGCTCCGTAGCACTGTCTGCCCTCGACTTCCAACTCGTTAAGTCTGCGCACCACTCCTTTCACGAGGTCCAGCTGCACAGCCTCCTTCCCTGCGTGTTCCTCTATCAAGTTGAGGATAGTGGACTCTGTTTCGGAAGCGGAGGTTAGGACTTGCTCGCCAATTGAGAGTTTTTCTTCCTCGAGTTCGGAGCGCTTTTGGGCTTTTTCGAGTGCGCGGATGGACTTGTCTTCTATGGTTGAGTGGTCCTTTATAGGCTTTTGAGCGGCTTCGATTAGGGATGTCGCCATAGTGCCTTGCTCGGTCGTAACTGCCTTCAATTGCAGGCTTAAATCGCTGACTAGCGTCTGAGACCGGGCGGAGTGGTTGGCTGCTAGCTGTTCAATGAGCGTGTTGACCTCTTTCCAGGCCTGGGCACAGGCTGTATTAGTGCCTGTTAGCTGGTTTTGGCTGAGACTGTGCTGCATAGTCCTCGCCAACTGCTCCTCCTGACTGCCAATTTCCCCCACAAACGCCTTCAAAGCCTTAACCGCCTTCTGTCTTTCCCCGAAGTTGTGAATTCTGCTTTCCAACTTCCTCAAAAAGTACTCAGAACTGAAGCCTCCGCCACTCCTCACCCCCTCCATTTCCTTCAAGTCCCTATCCAGTTGCCCCAGTTCCTCCCCTCTTTTAGCCTCGTTTTCAGCGCTGTTTTCAGTGGCTGCGATAATCATCTTCACTGCGCTTAAAAGCTGCGTGAAGCACTGATAAGTCTGCTGGACTGCCTTTTGACTGAAGGCGAAGTGGCGGTTTTGGCAGTTTTGGACAGTGGTTTCCAAGGCGGAAAGTCGGCCGTTGACCTTTTGGCGGCTTTCATTGAGTGCGGAGATGGTCTGATTGAGGGCTAGACGGGCGGACTTGGACTTGTCCTCGAACCTGTGAGTGGTGCTGACTTGGTACGTGTTGCTTGGGTCGGAGCGGGCCTTGTCCTCTGCTTGTTGAGCGGATTCTAGCTCCTTCGCTAGCTTTTCGTACTTGATTTGCGCCTTTTCACATAGGCTCCTGGCAGCTAGGACCTCTTTCGCGACTCCCTGGATCTCTTCAGCTATAGTCCTTCTGAGGGAATTGGCTTCTTCCCAGTAGTCTGCCTGGTCCACGTCATTGCTCAGGGCTAGGAACTGCTCCGATACCGCACTTCCCACTCTATCGAAGTCCTTCGCTAGGGTGACTAAGGGAGCTGCCAGGCACTTCGCAGCCTCTGGATCTGTCTTTTGCAGCAGGGCTGAAAAGGCCTTTGCGGAGCGACTGCGCGCTTTGCCGTAGGAGTCGAAGGCCTGGCAGATTTCCTGCAGGCAGGGGAACACGACCTTGGCAGTGCGCTTGACGTCTTCGAGGGCGGAGCCCAGACTTTCCAGCACTTCGGTGGCTTCAGGCAGCTTGGCGTCTGCTTTAGAAGCCATATTTATGTGGGTTTCCTGTGAGCAGGGAAGCAGGCCACATGCGTGGATAGACAGAAAGGATGGTTTGGTAGCGGCTTTAGCCGATTAGTCTGGGAAATTGGCCTTGTTAGTATGCCGCGTTAATATTCTTTAGTGCCTATATACCGTAAATAATCATTCTAGCGTCATAAAAAAGTGTAAATGTGCTTTTAGCGTCTTTTTAAGGAATTCGGTACTGGAAACAGAGTAATACTCCTAAAAAGTCGCTAAATTTCCCAAGCTAATAATAGATATGCCACAAATGCTAAATTCCCATTTTCCCAAAACGCAAAAAGCATAATTTCCTTCTTTTAGTCCGATTCTACGAATTTTACTCGATTTTTCTCTCAGATTCGTATATTCTATAATGAATTCCTACAATAAGTCCCAGTCCGATCTGTGCCATTCTCTGCACCCGAGTTTCTGCTGCATGTCCACCGCCGTAAGACCTACTCAGCTCTCTGAAATGATGCGCAGAGACCGGTCCTTCCTGCTCTCCCTCCTCCACTCTGAGTCCGGAGACTCCCGATCTGTCTCAGTCCTGCGACATGAACTGCTGAAAACTGCCGAAAGCAACCAAAGTCTGCTACTCGCCAACACTCGCCTGCGACAAAGACTGCAATTCCCCTGCAGATCTAACTGAGGTATTAAGCGAAAGCCTTGCGGACTTCCTTAATGAGGCCGACCCAGGTCGGCGGGTCATAGCAGTTCTGCGCCTTCTCTACCAGGTCAGTATAAGCCTTGTAGACCTGTCCATTACGCAGGGCGAAGGGAGACCCGTGCATTTGGTCAGGAATTGCGATGGAGTCAATGATGCGCACACTGCTTTCGCCTAGTTCGTTGCAGAGGTCGAGGACGTAGTCCTTCACTGTTTGGGCTTGGGCGAAGGTGAGGAAGTCGTGGTCCCGGAAAGTGCCCAGGTCATTCACCACCTTGGAAAGGGCATACAACTCACAGATCCGACTGAGCAGTTCCCCAGTCTGCGGACATCTCGCCTTCGTCACTTCTGTCGCTTTCACTAGTTCATCTAGACACACCTTCTCTCCGAACGCCAGTGCCAGTGGATGCAGGTAAAACACCTGCGTTTGATTCCAAGTCTCTGATGAGTCTCCGAACTTGGCTCCGTTTTCCTGCAGTTTGCTGACGGACTTAGCCACTAGGAAGCTAGTGCGGTGCTCCAGCAACTTCTTCATGAGTACGAGGTTGTTGCGGAGTTGGGACTTGTCGGTGAAGGATGCCTTGGCTTCGTAGACGTGGGAAAGGTCCAGGGACAGGAAGGAGAGGTATTCGGACTCGATGCGCTGGCCCTTCATTAGCTTCTGCAGGTTGCGGAAGATGAAGCGGGCGGTCTGCTGCAATAAGACGTTGTTGTCGCCTTCCCAGGTGCTGTTCACATCATTGTCCGTCAGCAGTGTGCCCAGATTGGAGAAAGCGGAGTAGCCATGTCCCCCCAGGCTCTCTCTAGCTTCCTGCACCCCTTTCTGCGAGTACCAACTTGTCAGCGTCTTCATAATCGACAGTATCGCGTGCAGTTCCGAAGACTCAGGACCGTCTGGACTCTCACTCATCGTAGTCCTGTGTCTATCTATGAGTGTCTGCACCAGTTCCACGCCACTGGAGCCCGCAAACAGGTTCGCTAAGAGAGGCATCAGTCTGTAGCGGTGCAGCGGATAGTCCAGAATCGACACTTCGCCGGTGCTCGGCTTGCCGAATTGCCTGCGAACTGCAGCGTAGCGAATGGCAATGGTCACTGCATTCCTCAAATTCGTTAAACCGCCATAGCACACTCCTGTGCGAGCCCTAGTGAAGGCTGAGAGCATGGCTGCGAACCGCTTTTCCTTGTTCTTTATAGTCGCTTTCAGCTTGCCGTCTGCTGATAAGTGCGAAAATCGGTCCAAAAGCGCATCGTAGGGCACCCGGTATTGCCGGAAAAGACAAAACCCGTTGTCAATCCCATGCAGGCCCATTTTCGGCCCACAGTCTCCGATGATAATCCCAGGCAACGCTTGGTGAGTGTCATAGTGGCGAATAGGCACTAAGAAGCAATGCACGCCCACATTTTTCCCCTGCAGAATCAGCTGCGCAAACACCACTGCCATGTTCGCAGTCTTCCCCAGTGCGCCGATCCACCACTTCGCAGCTGTGGGAGTCGGACTATCGAGGATAAACTCCTTAGTCGCTAGGTCGTAGGTCGCTGTCGTTTCCACGCCTGCTACATTCGTCCCGTGGCCTAACTCCGTCATGCAGAAACTGCCGTAGTCCTGGAAAGCGAAGGCTCGCTTCAGCATGGGCAGGTGCTTGTCACTGCCCAAACACCGAATCGCCTCTGCGTACAGACATAGGTGGACTGATAGCCGCACTGATAAGCCTTGGCTGATACTCCACAAGTTGCAGAGGTAAGCTGGCAGTTTGCGCAGGTCGGCTTGGTCGTCCTCATACGTAAAAGGCACGGCTTTCACATAAGTAGCTAACTGCTTCACCACTATTTCCCTCATGTCTGCCCGGGAAGCGTCGTGGTAGAGCTGGTTTGTCAGCAGCGGGAGTTGCGCGGTTTTGTCCATGATTGCTTTCCGGAAGTCGGCTAATTGGCCGTCTAGGACTTGCCGTAGCATATCTGAATTGAAGGCGAGGCCTTTTTTGCGGTAGTCGTCGAGTCCAGTAGTGCCTGCAGTGAATTCGAAATGTCCTACGTGTTGATATACCAGTCAAGTGGCCAGCAAGGATGCGTAAGCGTTCCGTCATGACGTCACGCGATTTACAAGATGGCGGCACTGGCCCAGGCTAATAATGTCCGGTAAGAAAGTGCTGCTAATCGTGGGCGACTTCGCCGAAGACTACGAAGTAATGAGCTGCTTCCAAGCCCTTCAAATGCTCAACTTCCACGTAGACGCAGTCTGCCCGAACAAGGCAGCAGGGGAAAGGGTGATCACTGCAGTGCACGACTTCACAGGGGAACAGACTTACTCAGAGAAAGTGGGGCACTTCTTTACGCTGAACCAGGCCTTTACAGCAGTTAACCCTGCAGAGTACGCTGCCCTGCTTATTCCAGGTGGCCGCGCCCCTGAGTACCTTCGCATGAACGCGGAAGTCGTGGCGCTGGTCAAGCACTTCGTGGACACTCGCAAGCCGATCGCTGCGATTTGCCACGGCATCCAGCTGCTGGCGGCCGTGGAAGGGGCGGTGCGGGGCAAGAGCGTGACGGCCTACCCGGCCTGCAAGGTGGAAACTGTGTTGGCGGGGGGGAACTTCGTGGACTGTCCTTTGGACCAGGCTGTGGTGGATGGGAATTTGGTCACGGCGCCGGCTTGGCCTGGAATTCCTGCGTTTATGCGGGAATTCGTGAAGCTGCTGGGGGTGGTTATAGCCTAGCACTAGGTATTCCTTAGCGAAAGCACACAAATTGCCTGTTATTCATTCGATGTTAGGCAGTAGCAGGCATACAAGCCTTACATTTCCCTATTTATCTATGCAAAGCCCACCAAATCGCTCCAATCCAGCCGATTTTCTAGCCCATATTCTAGGGAAATAGTCCATATTGCGGGGAAACAGCGACTTACAAAGAAATGGAGCGGAGAAATGGCCTGCAGTGGCCTTGGCACTCCCATCAAGCCACAACCTGGGTTTTATTCCTAGTCTTCACAGTTTCCTACTATAAATCCATCGCTCCCAGGCTATCTCCCGGCCTATTCGTGTGCGCCCAAGTCCTTTACAGCCTGATATCCTCTGTTACAGCTTTACTCTGCATATTGGTGACTGTGCTAGACCCTGTCGACCCCTCAGCAGCCCAGGAGCGCGAAGCCAGAGAGCAAAGTCGAGCCTTCGACTTGACCAGCCTACCCAGAGTGTGCGATTTCTGCTTACTGCACACTGCCAAGACCACTCAGCACTGCAGTCACTGCCGCAAGTGTGTGGCTGCCTTCGACCACCACTGCCACTGGGTTAACAACTGCGTGGCTGGGAGGAACTACGTCTATTTCCTGGTGCTAATTTGCAGTGTGGAGGGGCAGATGCTGGGCTTCGTGAGTTTCGGAGGGGCGGTTATAGGCGACTTGGTGAATAACGGAGACACTGGGGAGCTGATTGAAGTAGCAATACTGCTGGCAGTGCTGTTGCTAGCCTTGGCTGTGCTGCTGTTTAATAGTGCACTGGTGCTGTTTCACATCTACCTTCGCTATAACGGACTCACCACTCGTGCTTTCCTCAAACTACGCAAGGAAAGGCGAAAAGTGCAGCCTATAGTACAGCGGGAAAACTCGAAAGTGTCGATTCACATAAGTCAAGACGTGTCTCTGGCTCAAATCCAGCCGTCAGACCCACTCACATTCCACCCTAACACCTGTGCAGTAAGCAAGCCTGTCCAGCCAAGAGCCGCACTCACCAAGTAATGTATTCTACAGTAGTGATCATAAGCCGTTTTTTTTAAGGATTGAATCTAGATAAATCGAGAAATAGGCAGTTTTGTGTGCATTTTCCCGGTTGACAAATCTGCTAGTGTGAGAAGCCAGGCGCTTATGAGTATTTGCATATATAAGATGTGGATCCTAGGCGATTTCTAGTTATCCTAGCTCTGGTGCTCTTGGCAGTAAGTAGCCATCATGTCCACGAAAGTCGTATAGTCCGCCAGTGCCAATATCACGTGCACAAAGACCGCAGCGTCTTCATCATCTCCAGAGTCCTTCTTTAGTTGTTCGAAGAAAGCCTGGACTGTCAGTCCTTCTTGCGTTATCAACTCCTCCAACTTGGACTCGAACATCTGCGAAAACTCCTGGAAAGCCACGGTGTATTCCAGCTTGTTTTCCCCGTCCTCCGCACTCACTCCAGGCGCAAAGTACTGCGCATGCTTCGCTGCGAACTTGTTGAACATTCGCTCCCCCGCTTCCTCCTCGTCCCCAAAGTAAAAATCCTCGATTCTGCGCATCGCGTGCTCCATCCTGCTCCGCACCACAGCCTCGTCCATATTATGACCATAGGCTAGGAGGCCTGCAAGCCGCTGGAAGCCTTGGTGGAGCTGTGCACTGTGGAGGAGCGGTCCTTGGGGCCCGGCCTGGACTTGCTATGAGAGGCCAGGAAACTGGGCGCTTGCAGTATGTCCGCAAGTTCCACTTCTTGCAGACTGGAGGCGGACTCTATAGCTTCAGGCAGTTCCTCGACTATTTCCATCATTTCAGGGTGGGAAGTGCCTTGGGAGTTCTCGCTTGTCTGTAGGAAAGAGCGGGAAGTTGGACTGCGGAGCATTTTTACAGCGAGGTCGAGGGTGTAGTCAGATGGCGAGTCGGCCAGCAAAGCGCAAATTTGCCTGAACTTCAGCGTGTTTGTGATCTAAATGACTCTCACGGAGCCCAGCAACTGCTGTCGTTTGAGACATGCAAAGGCAGCTTTTAAGTCAGTAGCACAGGGAAGCAGGCTTCCAGACTGCTCCAAGTCCCTACTTCTGCAGGTGCACTTCCCTGCCTTAGTAGAGTCCTTCGAACCTGTCAGTCCCGCTTCCGCCTCAGAAAGCTGCTCTGTGAGTGCTTCTCTTGCTCGCGCACAGCGCTGCAATGCCGAACTCACAAAGGCTTCCTTTCGCTCCAAATCCGCACTGCAGCAATACAGCATCCGGGCTAGCGAGACCTGCCACTCCTTTTCCTTTGCAGCCTGCTGCTTCTCTAAAAACTCCACTCGCTTCCTATGTTTTTTTACTTTCCTATGCTGTGCTTTTCGAGTCGCTTTGAGTTTCGACAGTGCGGAGTTGGAGAGAAACAGCCAGTTGGAAGTCAAATTTTGGAGTTTGAGGCAAATGAGGGTCGCTAATTGTTGGTCGGCGGAGCGAACTGTCAGGTCAGATTGAAGTCGCTGTAGAGCGGTGAGGACACTGCTGGCCTCAGCTCGTAATAAGGCCACGGAGCTGGCTTTGGCCTGGATTTGGGTAGAGAAGTGGGAGAGTTGCATTTGATATTATAGCAGTTGAGGGGATAGGCTTGGGGAAAGCGGCTGTAAAAGCTCACAATGAGGCTGTCTACATGCACTCAGTTAGTTTATTTAGCCTCTCTCATTCCCCAGCTCTATAGATACTCCAGCTATTCGTTTTAAGCCATGTGTCGCTTTCCAGTGCCAAACTGCTGCAGGCCGAGATCTAGATTCACCATGCTCAGCGACCGTTGTGAGATTTATCATACCAATGAGAGAATATCAGTAGCCGAAGTTCATGGAAGCTAGGCTGTTTGCACCTTTAATCAGGTCTAAATGTATGGGTTTTGAGGCTTACTCATGTATATATCTCTCGCGTTATTAGGCGCTGATCGCCTATACAGCCGGGAAACCTGCTAAAAGCGCACTTAAAGACTTCCCAAAGTACTTATGGCAGTGTGGACACAGTAGTAACTCGCATATCAACAGCTATGCGTCTAGTACGAGTCCAAAGTCCCTCCCAGCGTCGCTCCCCCCTGCCCCTCCGGCCCAAGTCCGTGCTATCCCGCAGGTCCGAAGCCTCAGAAGGCCCCAGGTCCCAATCTCGCCTAAAGAAACTGGAAACCGCCCTCACCCAGCGGTCTACTTTGACTATAAGTCAGGCTTTAGACGTACCACTGTAAGGCAAAAACAGTGTTTCTAGTGTGAGGCCGGAGACTTCTCTGCGGAAACTGTCTGCACGGCCTCATTGCAGCCGCAAAAACAGCCGTTCTTTGTCGCCCACTGACCTGCAGACCTCGGTTTACCTTAGAAACGACCCCATGCTGCAGACTCAGATGGAGCTCGCGCATAGTCTTATCAGCGAAATGATACTTAAGAAGGAGCAAAACCTTTCCAAATTCGAGAAATTGACGAGTTTTGGAACCCAGTCGACAGGCGTTTTGCCCAAAACTTGGCTCAGTTCGAATAGATTGTCGCACTCTTCTCACAAATTCAAGCCGAAACAAGGCGATTTGCAGGGAGTAAAGGAGCAAATCGCCACTCGCATCCAAGCCTTCACCCAAGAAGCGCATACAACTCACAGGAAAGAGCTGGAAACGCACCTGATAGCCTGCTGGCGTACTAGTGGAGTGAGTGACGGGGCTGTAGTGGGCTGGCTAGGCCTACTGAGGACTTTGGAGGCTATGGATATAGAGACAAAGGGGAATGGGAGTGGGGATTTAGCCACTGATTCAGACGTCTGGACTGCCCAAATCGCCTTAGAAAACCTCAAAAAGCGCCTGGCGCTCATGACCGAGGACGACCGCGCTCAAACGGAGAACTCAGACCTACTAACCACTCTCCAAGACATCACCCGCGCCTTCCGTCTGCTGGTCAAAAAGGTCTCCGACACCTCACTGTTGGCTGCCTTTGATGAGTTATGGCTTACGGTTTGCCTGCTCTTCGACCACTCCGCCTCTTTGAACGACTTAAAAATCCAACGAGCCTATATTGATATAGAGCACCAGGCAGAGTCGGAGCGGCTAAAAATAAAATCCAGTCTGCAACTGATGGCAGAGCAGTGGCAGTCTAAGCTTACAGAAGCCAAAAATCAAACCGATCGCATTCAAACTGCCTTCGAACGGTTGCAGTTGGAGAAAGCCTATGCGGACGAACTGCTGAAAGAGCGGGAAAGCGAGATTAGCCTGATGAGGAACCCGGATGAAATGCGTGATTTTGAGAATGTGGTGGGGGAAATGGCGCAGCACTTGGAGGATATGGAGACTCGGCATAAGGCGCAAACGGTGCTTTTGGAGTCCATTGGGGAACTCATCAATGGGAAAAACCTGAAGAAGCACTTTAAACGGAAGGACGAGTTGGGACATTTCCTGGTAAAGCAGGCTACAATGAAGCCGGGGAACTGGGAATATGGCCGAAAGGGCGCTTTCAATGAGTCTGAAGTGAGAGGGACGAGGACCAGAGCCTTTTCCACTCCATACAGACTAGAACGCCCAGCAGTTACCAAAAAGCCCTTGCTGCCCACTCATCTCGCTAGTGAATTCATTGCAAAGCCTCGGTACCCGCCGATTCCAGAGGCTGCGGCAGTCGGGGAAACCACTCCTCGGGACCGGACTCTCTCGAATACTTCCAGTGAAGAGGAAACCGACGATAAAAGCACCCAAACCGACCCCTGGCGCCCCACCGACACAGTCGCCCAGCAAGGCACCCAAGTCTCTGAGCGAGAAGCCACCATCTCCCAAATGAAAAAGCGCGGGGGTCTGTTCGCCCTGCTGGACGACAAGGTGAAGCGCCAGCCGCCCATGCTCAACTCCAACCTCTTCAAACTCTTCGAAATCGCTATGGCGGACAAGCTAAAAAGCGACCTGTCTGAAAATGAACAAGGCAGACCTGCGAAGAACATGGCTGAATTCATGCTGGATTTCCTCTTTATGCAGCAAGGACTGAAGTCTTTGGTCATCAAAAGCTTGGCAGCGCTGTTAAATGGCTTGGAGGTGTTGGCGAGTAAGGGACATCCTTATGGAGTGCTATTCTGCAGGTCCTTAGGCGTGTTTGTGGACAGACCCTTTGATAACCAACTGAACGCCTTCCTGGTCCGGGCGCGTGCAGAGTTCAACGACCTGCAAAAGAGCTATAAAGTGGGAAGTGGGAAGGGAGAAGTGGAGTATGGAGGCAGTGCGTTGATAGTGGATATTGCGGAGCGGCTGCTGCTCCTTTTTCCCACGTATCGCCACATTGCCTATGAAGTCGTGGAGAGGGTTGTGATGGCGGGGATGACGGATTTCGATAAGTCTTGTGTGGTCTTTTGTGGCAGGTTGGCTAAAATTGGAAGAGATTTTAAGCTGTTTTTCATCCAAGCAGACCCTCAAAAAACCGGAACTATGGACGAATCTGCCTTCTGTTCCTGCGCCCAAGGCACCTTCGAAATCTGCCTCAGCCGACCCCGGCTCCTCGAGATATACCGCTACTTGACTCCTGGGAAACTCCGCACTGCAGACATACTGAAACTCCCGTTCAAAGACTGGGCTTCGAAGGCTTTGGGCAAGTCCGCAATGGTGACGAAGTGCGACTTCCTGACTATCCTGGCGGAGATATATTGGCAGGAAGAGGACAAATTACGCTCAAAGCTGATTTCCACTTTCGAAAATCGCCACTCGGTCGGGCTCTTATCCGGCCTAAGCGCCTTTAAAGCCCTGCTCCAGACCATAGAGCCGGACATCCCAGACCCCATCGCAGCGCACCTATACCGGGAAGCGCTGGACCTGGCGGCTGGAGATGCAGAAGACCCAGACGCAGTGACCAAAGCCGCCTTCTGCGAGATAAGTCTGCGGTATCGACTGGGCTGTGAAGACCTACAAGCCTTCCTAGGAGACACCAGTCCTTGGGACACACGTTAGTATAGGGTTTATAGGGTTGTTCCTATATTGGTGGGAGGCTAGGGGACTAATTAGAAAGACAGTTGCCGCGGTGCTCGAGAGCGATAAAAACAGGGAGACGCTTTTTGCTGCTGGAGTGGCGGAATTGGCACCTAGCACCGTAGCCGCAGTAGCCGAGTTGGAAGAACTGCTTGCACTCCCTGGTCTTGTACCTGCCCCGCACTCGCAGTTCTCCGTTACCATGAGCAAAGACGCACTTGTCCCCGAACTCACAGTGGCCGGCCTGCCAATTGCGACAGATCTCAGTTTTGTACTTGGCTTCGCCGGGCTTGGCCTGGAGGAGAGTCTGGCAGTCGTCGGGGGGAAGGTAGGCAAGCGCGTTGACGTTTAGCGCCAGCATTAAGCACTGTTTATATGGTGCTTGGCTCCGCCCACACTCTTTCGGGCTGGAAGACTGGGACTGGCGGAGGGCTGTGGAGTGTTGGACGGCCAAGTAGTGTATTTTGGTTGCTAATGGATATAAATAGGTATGCGGACAGACCAATTAGCAGCTATGTGAATAGGATTGGGCAGAATGAGGAACAAAATCAAGGGAAATGCCAGATGTCGTAAAACCCCTGATAAAAACAGCCTGAAATAGCAGCTATTCAGGCTTATTGTACTGCAAGCGTGCCTTTTCTTACCTAAGAAAACACACTCCCCAAAGCCAGTCCTTTCGCTTCAATCCCAATATCACCCATTCGGTCTGCTCCCAGTCTTCTCAGCCTAGCACTGCTCCAGTCCTTCTCCTAAGCGTATCCTTGGCTCTAACCCTATCGTTCTGACATAATGTCTAAGTCCATCTTCAGCAAAACCTCCCGCTACCTGCCCACCGACTCCACCGAAGAGCCCGACTTCACCTACACCTCCCAAACCGAAGGCGGCCAAGACATAATCCGCAGTCTCCAGTGCGTCAACCACCTCCTCAACGAACTCGAAGACGACCACAACTTCGGCGAACTGTTTTCTGACTCTGCAGTTTCCAGGCCTCTCACAGACGCTAGGAACGGGAAACTGTATGAGATGGCGGGGAGGACGTGGAGGGAAGTGGCGTACTCGAGGTTGGATGATAGTCAGGAGAAGCTGGGGAAGTTGGCGCATACGCTGGTGGAGACTATGGAGGGACTGTTGGGAGAGGGACAGAAGCAGGTGCAGTGCTTGGCGGATATTGAGGACTTGCTGGCATTGCTAGAGAAGCGGCCTACTCGACCCACTCCCCCCCCTCAAGTCAGCAAAGTAATGGCCTCTGCACCCGGCCAACTGCTAAAACTACTAATAACTCCTCAAGTCACAGGCAAAACCGCAGACAAAGCCACCCAAAACGGCCGTCCCGCTGAAGAATCCCTCCTCCTACAAGACATGGACCGACAGCACTATCATCAAATGCTAGAAGCCTTCCACAACCTCCAGTTCTCAGTGGAAATCCTCTGCCCTGCCCGGATTGTGCGTCCTCAGCCTTCGAAGTATGTGGAAAGGATGAATAGTGAGTGCTAATCAGAGCATAGGTTGAGACTGGAAGGCACTTTGGAGGAACTTAACTATGAATTGGCCTCACTAACGATTGCACCTAGGACTGACCTGTCCGCGAGGACTTCGATGATGGTCACATCCCCGAAACTCAGCCTAAATCCAGCTTCTGGAGTTAAAAACAAGAGGAAAAAGTCGATTTCGGAAAGACGCTTAAAAACCGCAGTAGCTCCAACCCTCCAAAGACAGGAAACCGCCTTCGCCGCTGATTTGGAGTTCAACTTCCACCTTTCCTTGCTCAACATCGTCCCACTCCAAGCCGTCGAAAGCCGTCCCTTGCCCCGCTACTACCACCCCGCGACCAAGAAGAAGTACGACCAATTGCTCTATATTCAGTGGCAAACGCCTGAAATCGCTGACCTGAACTTCAACATCGACGACCTACTGCCTTTAGCCCAGGCCAAAGACCGGTTCTACATCGAGCACTACTTCCTTACAGACAAGAAGGAGAAATCAGCGGAAACGGAGGCTTTGGTGCATAGAGACGTAGTGGAAAGGCTGAAGTTGTACGCGTTTATCTGTAAGAGGCGGAAACGGCTTAGAAACGTGTTTATTAGCTATAACTTGGAAAATATCCAACTTGTGCGTGACATTTTATCAATGAATTTCGCGACTTATATGCGACTTTTGAAGGATTTGATGCTGCTAAGCCGGGACTTCGACGTCATTGAGGCTGTGAAGGTGTTCTACAAGTCTGTGGTGCACAGCAAGCAGTTGCCTGACTTCGCAGCAGGCAATGAGAAGAAGTGGCTGACGGATTTGCTGAGAAGTTTCAATTTCGAGACGAATTATCGCCTGAAATTGCCGGGATTTATTGAGTCTTTAGTGCGACTCGCAGCAATTCACCCTCGTTTCAGCCGTTTCGCAAATTTGTCCCTATCCGCCCGCTTCTCGATCCTCTACAAGCGCGTGTTAAAGCCAAATGTGCGACTAGTGCTCGGCCTGCACTACCGCAAACTGCTATCTGACCTGCATGTAATGGACACGGTGGCCCTCTATGAGACTGATTTGCACAATATATACACTGCTTATCAGGCTCATTTGCCTGAGAAAAGTGTCGTGATAGACTTCAAAGGGAAGCATTTGAAGCTGTCTTTGAGCAATGCGTATAGTTTGTTTGGGGACCAGCACTTGCTGAAGCCGGGGGAAATAGTGAGCAGGACGGTGGATTCGCTGGAGGCGGATATAGAGTCGATTCGAGAGGACGAAATTGCGAGTTTTCATGTGAAGAAGCCGACAGTGAAAGGGACGTTGCGACAGATACTTGCACGGAACCATGCAGCGACTAAGTCCTCGCGACCCAGCGAAATCCGCTTCCCCAGCTCTTCCACTGCCAATACACTCCAACACAGTGAGCGAATTCGCTCCAAACTCAACTTCTCCCAGGCCAGCTTCCCACTGCTGCCCTTCGCCCGGCCTATGCGGAACGAACTGCTCTTGGACCGATTTGAACTATTTTCCTTCTTCCTTTCAGCACTGGAGGTAGGACTTAGGCAGGAGAAGGACGAGTTGTTTCTATGCAACCCTACTGAAATCACGGATGATGACTTCGTGCTGGACTTCCCTGAGTTCCTTTCTTTAGTCACGTTGGTGGCTATTCACTACTGGAAGACTGTGTCGGCGAACCAAGACCTGAGTCTGGTGGAGGGGATTTATGCCTTCCTGAAGGGCTTCATTACTACCTTTTAGTACGCTTTACTTAGCACTTTGAAGACCACTCGAGACCTGGGACTGGGAGAACTGAAGAAAGCAGCGCAGAATATCGCTCGGATGAGGGTGGTAGAACTGGGGATGTCTTTAGGAAAGCCACTGATGACGCAGGCAATGCAGTCTCAGGAGCGGTACTGGACGCGTCGAGGGTCCGTAGGTTAACTTATATATGTCCAAAACCAGAGGCATCAAAGCGTCCTCCCGCTACGGAGGCATGTTCCGCCGCTCCTCCCCCGACCTGGCCAAGGCTCGATCCACTGATAACTCCCCTATGAAGGCCTATCGAAGCAGCCTTGACCGAGCCGAGACTGTAGCTGAAAGCTGGTCCAGGCCTCTACTCTCCCCAGCCCAGCTAGTGGCAGGGATCCGGTCCTCTTTGTATGGAGTCAGCATCTCCAGGCTGACTCGAGAAACTCCCAAAGTGTCGCCTCTGCCTAGTCTTCGTTCCAAGGTCGTGTGTCTGTTCGATCAATTCCCAATCCAGCCGCTGTGCAGTCACTACGGAAGTGAAAACAGACGGAGTAGACCGCCTGCTCGGAGCGTGCAAATAGCAGGTAGACTCAGAGGGCTCCTAGCAGACCCCTCCGTCCAGGCCCTGGCTTCCTCTATGTCCATATCCGGCAGTCCTGCGAAGCGCACTGCCAAACGGCAGCTCTAGTGCACACAGCATCGATTCTTCGATTTTCTTAGTCGCTCAGTCTATCCAGGCTTCGAAGGCCAATAAAATGGCCCAGGCGCCTCACACCCGCGAGGTGCACGTGCTGAGTCCCGCACTGAACAAGTCCTTCCCTTCCAACTACATCAGCACTACGAAGTACAACATCTTCACTTTCCTGCCCATAGCGCTCTTCTATCAGTTCATCAAGTTCGCTAATATTTACTTCCTGCTCACTGCCGTGCTGCAAAGTCTGCCTTCGATTTCTCCGCTCAACCCGGCGTCTGCCATTGCGCCGTTGTGCTTTGTTGTGTTCGTGAGTCTCATCAGAGAGGGCATCGAAGACTTCATGCGCTGGCAGAGTGACCGCAAGACCAACTCCGAAGCCACCGAAGTATGGAAGGACGGAGTCTTCATCCCCTGCACTTTCAAAGACGTGCGCGTGGGCGACCTAGTAAAAATCACCAACAACCACAAGTTCCCCAGCGACCTGATCCTCCTCAGCACTCCACTCGAAAACGGCAAGGCGTACATTGAGACTGGCAGTCTAGACGGGGAAAAGAACCTCAAGGTCAAGGAAAGCTTCCAAGAGACTTATCAGAAAGTACGCGATGTAGGGGCTATAAGGCTGCATGGGTGGATGAGTTTGGGCCCGCCGGATCCCAATTTGTCCTACTTGGACGGGCGATTCAACTATAAGGGAAAGTGGTTTCCTTTAAGTGGGAAAAACATGCTGTTGGCCGGGGCATCTCTGAGGAACACTCCCTGGGCTATCGGTGTAGTCGCATATACAGGGAACGACACGAAAGTCCGTCAAAGCGCCCTGCTGAACCGCTACAAGCAGTCTACTCTGGACAAGCAAGTCAACAAATGTGTGTTTTTCATCGTCTTTTTGGAGCTCTTCCTCTGCATGGTGCCCGCAGTCGGCCTTTCCTGGTTCGAGGAAAACCGCAGAAGACAGCACCTCTACCTCTGGGACACCAACAAAACCCCGACCTGGCTCGGCTTCCTCAACTTCTGGACCTATTTTCTCCTGCTAAACGCTATGCTGCCCATATCTTTGATAGTCACAATGGAGATGGTCAAGGTCGGACAGGCCTATTTTATGAGTCACGACTCGGAGATGTACAGTCACATCAGAGACAAGTTCTGCGGAGTGTCGTCCAGTAGTCTTAATGAGGAGCTAGGGATGATTCAGCACATTTTCACTGATAAAACGGGGACTTTGACGTGCAATAAGATGGAGTTTAAGACTTGTGTGATTGGGGAGACGAGGTATGGTGACCAGAAGGATATAATGACGCATGGGACTAGGGCGGATTCCATGAATACTTCGAGAGTGCATGTGCGCACATTCAAAAGTCCGCATTTGAACAACGACCTTTTCTTCCCAATTGGCCGCCAGCACGCCGTCGCCCCTTACGAAATCACAAGCAGTTCCGGCGTAGAAGAGACTTTGCGCTGCCAGCAAGACCTGACCCGGCACTGGATGCGCTGTGTAGCCCTTTGCCACGAGTGCTTGGCAGAAAATGTCGGCGACGACAGCGAGAAAATCGAGTACCAAAGCCAAAGTCCGGATGAAATCACACTCGTAGATATAGCCAGAGCCTTTGGCTATGTCTACAGAGGCACTTACGGAGGAGTTATTCACTTGGAAGTACATGAACCCGGGCATGAGCCGAAACTGCTGAAATTCGAACGACTCCAACTCATTGAGTTCAATAGTGACCGCAAGCGGAATTCGGTGATTATCAGAGACCCGGAAAACGGGAAAATTTACCACTATATGAAGGGGGCGGATAATAAAATGAAGGAAAGACTGGGCCCTCGCCAGCCCTTTCAGGCCAAAGTATACAGCGAAATCGGCTTTTTCTCCAACGAAGGACTGCGCACACTCGTCCAATCCTTCAAAATCATCCCTCAACGGGAGTACGACGAGTGGGCTGCAAGGTACAGAGAAGCCGAAGTGGCGGAAAACAAGGACGTCGTAATGGCTCAATTGGCCGAGGAAATAGAGAAAAACATGTACTTGTTAGGCTGCACGGGGGTCGAAGACAGTCTACAGGAAAACGTTCCCCAGACCATAGAAGCCCTCATTGAGGCTAATATCAAGGTCTGGATGCTCACTGGGGACAAGTTGGAGACTGCTGAGAACATTGGCCTGACTTGCAGACTAATCCGCAGGGATATGCTCATTTTGAAGCTGCCGTCTGGAGACTTGAAGAACTGTCTGGGACTGATGGAGCAGCATTTAAGCGGGCTGCCGGCCAAAGACGATCTTTCGACCCCGGAAATAGGCATGATTATAGAGGATACTGTGTTCAGGTTTCTGCTGTATCGGCCTTTGGAGGACCCAGGCGACTATTCAGACGCTCAAAAGGCGGATATTAGTCGTGTGCAGGAGATATTCTTCAAAATAACTGGGCGCCAACGCTGCAAAACTGTCATTTGCTGCAGAGTTTCTCCTGGACAGAAGAGGTCGATCGTGAGACTGATGAAGGAAAGGACGAATTGCGTTAGTCTGGCAGTGGGGGACGGAGCGAACGACGTGGCTATGATCAAGGAAGCGCATATCGGCATAGGGATCTATGGGGAAGAGGGCGTGCAGGCAGTGCAGGCGGCCGACTACTCCCTAGGCGAGTTCCAGTACCTCTGGGAACTGCTGCTCAAGCATGGGCGCTGGAACTACATCCGTCTCAGCGAAATGATCCTCTACTTCTTCTACAAGAACCTGGTCTTCACTATGCCGCAGTGGTTCTTCACCTTCTACTGCATTTACAGCGGGCAGACTGTGTACGACGACTGGTACCTCACTCTCTACAACATGCTTTTCACAGCCTTTCCCCTAATGGTCAGAGCTCTATTTGAGTACGACATCGCCCCTCCAAAGCGCGTTTCCGCCCATTCCAACATCTGGACCGACCCTGTAACCTCCGAAATTGCAATAGAGCCGAACCATGAATCACTTCGAAACCCACTGATCCGTCGCTTGTTTCCACGAGCCTACATCACCTCCCAGACTGGGTCGATCTTCACCTTCTGGTGGTTTCTGTTTTGGATCGCAAATGGCATTTTCCACTCGATTATAATTTTCTTCATACCGCTGTGTGTATATGGAGAATCGGATATTTTGAAGCACAATGGACTCAGTGCAGACTTTTGGTGCGTTTCAATTACTTCTTTCTGCTGCATTGTCTTCGTAGTGAACCTGAAGTTCGTGTTCGTCTGCCGACTTTGGAACGTGTTCCACATTGTGACTGTTTTGTTCATCAGTATTGCAGTGTACTGGGCATTCATATGGGTTTATGACGCAATCACGTTCGCTAATAACCGGCACACTTTGGAAATGCTGATGGGCACTGCGCCTTTCTGGCTCTGCATATTGGTGTGTTCGGGACTTTCCATAGTGACGGATGCGACTGCTCATTGGCTCTGGCGGATGCTCATACGGTCTCCGGGAGATGCACTCAGGGACTACGAACGAGGCACGCTGATGCCTGCGGCGGACAAGCCGAAGGAGGAGGAACAGGAGTAGCGCTAGGTTAGATAGCTATTGAGTGGCTTCGCGCATTGCTGTTGTGTGCTTGGGAGTTCGAGGAAATACGTACTGGTGCAAAGGCTTATTAGGCATACTCTGACTCGAGTCTCTCCGCGAGGCTCCAATTGAGCACTCCGAGTCCACGTAGTGGTCCTTCAAAGGGATATGCAGGGCGATGGTTCGTTTCGAAAGGTTGGCAGTCGCATTTTGCGAATCAGCGCTTTCAACGATTTGCCTGACTGTCTTTTTCCTCTGAGGCTCGCAGGCTGGCAGCACTTGCACGCGTAACACCTTGGACCGCCAACACTTGCAGCACACTAATCGCAACAGACTGCACCTTTCGCTGGGAGTTGGTGGAGCTTCAGTCATACTTTGCATTGGTGCGTATCAAAATCACCACTTTGGTGCAAGACGCTAGTTTGATTGGTTCCTGTAGATGTTCTGGTTTCGGTCGAATGAGCGCTAATTGACTGCTTTTTAGTGCTGAAATAGACCTCTCTCTGCAAAATATGAAGTCTACAGCAATCCTGTTGCTGCTTCTCCTCCTAGTTGCAGGCAAAAAGGGACAAAACAAACAAGACATCAAGCGAACCGAATGTCAAAAGAAGGAAAGCTGCAAGTGGGACGAGTCCGACAACTGCATCAACCACTGCATCTCCTCTAGCTGCTTCAACAAAATCTACGGTGCCGCTCTCCTCGAGCCTGGCGAAATCGACCGAAGCCGCAGCACCAAGTTTTCCGAGTGCATGCGCGTGGAGGAAAGAGTGAAGCGAAGGGAAGACCTGTAGATAGGATTCTAAATGAAAGCCACGAGTCATCGGGCCACTGGTCTCAGGAAGGGCGCTACTGCTTCACTGGACAGCTTCAGCAAAGTGCTGGACTCCGCAGGACTCGTCAGTCCTCGACTCGCCACCCAGCCTGCAACCGCTCGAGCCCGACTGTCAGAAACTGCACATCGCCCGCACGCCAGCACTGCCGCACTCATCCCGAACTACGAACCCACGAAGTGCTCTTTCAAGAAGAACGGCCAAGTGCGTGCCTATGCAGCCAACACAAACCAAGGACTTGTCCGTACATACAATGAAGACCGAGTGAGCATCATTCTCAACATCCTGAAGCCAGTCTCGAGAACCGAAGCCATCTGGCCGAAGTGCAGTTTCTTCGGAGTGTACGACGGCCACGGAGGAGCTGCTTGTGCAGACTTCCTGAGAGACCACCTGCACCAGTTCATCATCAAAGCGTCAGCCTTTCCTTGGAACCCCAAGGAAGCGCTCAGGACAGGGTTCCAGGAGGCGGAAAAGACCTTTGTAGGGACAGTGGCTGCGAGGTCGCCAGACTCTGTGTCTGAAAGGTCTGGCAGCTGCGCACTGGTCATGCTAATTGTGGACGACTTTTGCTATGTAGCGAACGTAGGCGACAGCAGAGCGATTATGAGTGGGGAAGGAGGAAAGCGCCTGTTTTTACTATCGAAAGACCACAAGCCTGGGTCCGAGGACGAAAGCAAGCGCATCAGTGACGCTGGCGGCTCCATCTACCAAAGCCAGACCTGGCAGTACCGGCCTACTCCTGAAGGTCTCCGCAAGGAGACGAACTTCGGTCCAGTTCGTCTGCTGCCTGGACGTCTCTCCGTCTCTCGTTCCTTCGGGGATGCTGAGGCGAAGCTACAGCGGTTCGGAGGCAACCCTTCAGTCCTGATTGCCACTCCCGATATCCGCAGCTTTCAAATTTCTCCTGACCACGACTTCGTCCTCTTGGGATCCGATGGCGTCTTTGACAAAGTGACAAACAAAGAAGCAGTGGCGGAAGTGTGGACTTCACTGGCTCAGCGCAGAGAGGCGACTGTGCATCGACAGTGCGGTGCAGCGGTGGAAAGCGTACTCAGAGGCGCACTGGAGCGCAGATCCCTGGACAACGTGACAGTCGTGATGGTCGCTTTTAAAGGCTTCAAACAGAAGTATAAGCTTTGCTAATTGATATTATGGATGGTCGAAGAACGGGTGATTTGCTTGAGATTGAAGGCAGTAGAGCTTTGGACCGAAGTGCAGTTAAAGAATGCTGGGGCGTCATAATTAAAGCTATGGCTGAGGCTGAAATCGGAGTATGGGTGGCAATCGCCGCCCTCGAGTATTGGTACTTCCGCAGAACTGCGCTCGAGCCAGAAAGTCGGAAATTCCGAGCTCCGCGGTGTTCTACAGGAGTCCTGCCTTCTATGGAAGAATTTACCCTTGCCAGACCCCACGCGTCACTCGAAACTCACGACCCGCCCAAGCAGATCATCAGGTCGCGACCAGCGAGAAACACCTTTCCAGCCGGTTTCAGTCCTATGCGCCGCGGCTCTATCTCAAGCGAGCCCATGTCCGAAGAAGATTTGTGTTGGTCCGCTCCCATCAACCCGAAAACAGAGGAGGAAAAGGGACTTCTGCTGAGAATACTGAGGAAGAATATACTGATGCAGCACCTGGCGATTGAGAGTTTGGATGCCGTGGTGCAGGCTTTGCAGCGGGTGCAGATTGCTCCTGGGCAGGTGGTGATCACAGAAGGAGAATTTGGCGACGGTTCATTTATAGTGGAAGACGGGACTCTGAGCTGCTCTATGAAGAAGCGCGGAATAGTGTGCGAATATGGTCCGGTAAGTCCCTACTCAGAGTGATTCTTTCGGAGAAATCTCGCTGATGTATGGGAACCGAAGAGCTGCGACTATCCAGTCTGTGACAACTTGCACACTGTGGAAACTCGATAGAGACACTTTCAAGAAAATCGTGCTGAACGCTATGATACCCACACATTCCGCCTTTCATACTTTAATCCAACAGGTCCCGGTTTTCGGTATTTCCCACGCAGCAAGTATGACAGAGGAGGAACAAGACCGCATTGTAAAAGCCTCGCAAAGAATTCAATATCCGAAGGGCGAAGAGGTAATCAGCTACCACCATCTGACCATGGACAGCTACGTGTTTCTCATTATCTCAGGGGATGTGCGCATAGTTAGTCCCGAGGGGAAGGAACTGGCCCGCCTCGGACCGCACGACTACTTCGGAGAGAGAGTGATTCTGTATGAAGAGTCCCCTCAAGCCTCTGCCAGAACAGCCACCAATATCCAAGTGTACAGACTGCCCGCCACTGCACTGCTGTCGCTGCCTGTGGAGCTGCTGGAAGCTTTGAGGCAAAGAGCGCACAACACGTACGTGTAAGTGGGTAACTTCAGAGTTATGGATAGACTGAGATATGTAAGAAAGGGAGAAGCTGGGGATTTATGCCGGTTTTTACCTGTTGAAATTGAAGACAGAGGCCGGATTGGGTATGAATAAGACGAATGGGACATTAGAAGGCTATGGGTTTGTGATAGCAGTGGCGCTGTTTGCAAGTGGACATTTCAGCCTTATTCAATCTGTCATTGTGCTGCAGGCAGTACGATTTACAGCTAAGGGCAAAGAGTCTAGTTGCAGATATATAAGCGCTAATTACTAGAAGGCCAAGACTCCGCAGCCGAAGCGACCCTTCGTTCCGAACCCGATACAGGGACCTTCCGAGACGTCCCAGTGTCGATAATCGGCACGTCCCTAATAACCTGCGTGTCATACTTCTATGGTAATCTTAGTGTAGTCCGATAGCTTGCCAAACAGCCATTTTAACCTAATTGGTGAGTATTCTCTCTTTCTGCTGGCACCTTATAATATCCCATAGCCACATCAGTGTCTCCACTTGCATATCCATTAAGTTTTTTTTGTTGCATAGAGCAATTCCTTCTCTACCCTATATCGATGTGAAGAAGCTGAGCAGACAGTCTTTTGGTGCTTATTCTGGCAGTGGTGCTGGGCATTGCGATGGTGATTGTGCCGGTTTACCTGGTTCTGGACGCAGTGAAGAAGGAACTCGAAGGCAAGGCTGACTACAAATTAGTCGAATTTTGTAGTTAGGCACCTTTCATTCTTTGCAAGTTTCACTTTCGATTATCGTGGAAATTGCTGAAAGTGTTCCAGCAAGTTGGATGAACTGAAGATTTGACTAAGTCAGACAGTCGTATAGGCACAGCCCGCAGTCTATCTAATCCTTCATACTGCTATCGCTAGTCTCCGCTTATATCCACTATCCGACAGATGAAGAATTCAGTCTAAATCGCTTCTATTGATTCCTCCACGATGTTAGTGCAAAACCTCATCATCTTGCAAATACTCGAAATAGAGTAGTTCAATTCGGAAGATTTCCAAAAATCAAGATGCTGATAGAGCCCTAATTCGTTTGCCTTCTCAAATCTTTGTATTGGGTTTTTAGTTGGTACTCTGGTGTGGATTTGTGAAGGTTAATATATGCTTCTATAGGGGCAGTAGATTTTTCCTAGAAACGTTGGAAGTTAAATCAGCACACTGCAGAAAGCGATTAGTTTCCTATTTCCTCGAACTGATAGCAAACTACAATCGGCGATTTTTAAAAATGCAAGTATTTCCCATATAAAAAATTCCCTCTGATTTAGTAGCTAAGAGACGTTCAAAATTTCACTCGTTTACTTCGAATGCTTAAAATAAAGTGGCAGCCAAGATACCTCACACGAGTGATATACTTGCCATTTTAGCACTGATATATGAAAGCCCTTTGGCCAATGTTGGTTGCAGCTGTTTTTGCGACTTGCAGCGTTAAGACCTCTGACACTTGCACAATCGAGAGTGACTGTCGCTATTTGAACAGCTGCGACTCAGAGGGTTGCTGTGTGCATAAAGACCTTATGCCTTTGAAGGGACCGGAAGCAGGCGGTACCATTCTAGTGTTCGTGATATCAGGGATGTCCAATGCAGGGGGAATTGGAGGAGGACCCATCATGACAGCCTTCGAAATCCTCACCTTCTACTTCAACACTAAGCAGTCCATTCCCTTGTCTCAGGTAATCATAGCTGCTGGAGCGGTCATCGGCCTCACTATTCGCGTGCTAATGAGACATCCAACTAAGAACAGACCTTTGTTGGAGTACCATGTCAGCATGCTCATCATCCCCCCTATTCTATTTGGGTCACTTTTCGGAGTGATGGTGAACAAAATCCTTCCTAGTGTGGCGATATTGTCTATGCTTACTGTCGTTCTGATTTTCATCACTTTAATGACTCTCAAGAACGGCATCAAATTGTATAAAGCAGAAACTCGCACTCGTAAAGAAAAGGCGGAGAAGGGCTCTAATGATAAAAGTCCGCCTCAAGAGCCCAATATCTGCATTCCACCAGATTCCGATGTTATTGAAGGAGAACTGATTGAAAAGATTCCACTGAACCAGGGAAAAGACAACCCCACAGACCAGCCAGCAATGGATTCTTTGCCTGATAGAGTGAATGGTGAAGACAGAGTGGAAGTGGCAACTGAGAAGAAGGAAATAAGTGCTGAACTGGTGTCTATATACAAGCGAGAGTCCAAACAGTTTCCCTTGATTCCCTGGCTATGGATCATTTTTATAGTGGCATATGTGGCTGTAGGCCTCATTATCAGGGGAGGAAGTAAGGGCAACAGCTTGGCGGGGATTGAATACTGCGGAGACGGATTCAAGGTTTTCTATGCGATTTGGAGTTTGGTCCTGCTGCTTTTAACGTTTGTGCCGTTTATTTACTTGATACGACTCAAAAAGACTTACGATAGCGAAGGTAACGACTATGACGAATACGACATCAAGTGGACAGCGAAGGGCTGTACTCAGGTTTGGGTAGCCGGCCTCGCTGGAGGCTTCCTCGGGTCTATGCTAGGCTTCGGAGCCAGTCTACTAGTGGCGCCTATACTCGTCCAGTGGCGACTACGCTCTGCAGTTATAGGCCCAACCGCAGCTCTTATGACACTGATTGGAAGTGCAATAGCAGTGATGCAGTACGCTATTCAGAAGAACTTGAATGGGGAGTATGCAGGGTGGCTGGCTATGGTGGCCCTACTCGGGTCTCTCACAGGAGTGCTGTCAATCACGCACTTAATGAAGAAGCTGGGCAGACCAAGTCTTTTGGTGCTTATTCTGGCAGTGGTGCTGGGCATTGCGATGGTGATTGTGCCGGTTTACCTGGTTCTGGACGCAGTGAAGAAGGAACTCGAAGGCAAGCCCAACTACAAGCTGGTGGAGTTCTGTAGTTAGTCTGGTGAGTAAAATGGAGTACCAGGCTCTACCCGTTACCGTACTAGTGCCTCCTCCGAACTCTGCAGTTCAAGCCTACAGCTTCGTCCAAGACACTGAATACGACCCTTATAACAACGTTTCCTCTCAATCTTCCCTCAACCTCGCAGTTCTCCTCCTAGTCGTCACCTGTCCTGCTTTCGCATTGGTGCCAGGTCTGCTCTCTGAGTGGTACTTAGGCATTGCAGGGTGTGCTTTCACCATCATTCAGCTAGGAATCGCAGTGCTGACCTGTATCTATCGAGGAAAATCATGGGGTCTGTTGAAAGTGCGGGCGACGTTTATAGTGTATACCTGGGTACTTCTGGCTGCTGTGCTTGCATATGAAGGGTGGAGTCTGCAGGCGCAAATCCGACACCACTGGGCTCACTGTGAGGACTACGTCATGTACACTGTGTGTCGAAAGCGAGGCGGCTTGATGACTACAGACCTGGTTTTGGCCCTGTTTTACCCCTTCATTGACCTGATGATAGCAGTTTGTTGTGTCTTCGTCCTTCGGTGTCTTAGAGACCGGCATCGAAGTTTACAGCGACAGGAAAAGTAAACTAGGCTAAATCTTCTTTGCGAAGTAGGCAAAGCCGGGGCAATATGAGGGACTGGGAAGAGTCGCTCGCGGGCTGCTGCGGGGACGTGTGTTCCTGCTGCATTGTGGCGCTCTGTCCCTTCGGCTGCTGCCTCTATCAAGGCCTGGCAGTCAGCAAAGCCACCGGCGACGGCTGCTGCACTCCCTTTTGCTGCCCCATCTGTCTCTGCTGCATCGGAGCCGGCCTGAACCGGAGAAGGGTGCGGGAGCGGTACTTGATAAAGGGGAACCTGTGTTTGGACGTGCTGACCCACTGTCTCTGTGGGCCCTGTGCGTCTTGTCAAGAGTACCGCGAAGTCTGTGTGCGCGACCGCTCCCCCAAGTGGCCGCCCTCAAGCGACTACTAGTGTCTGTTTCTAAGGACTTCCTGGGCGTAACTTCCTCTAAGTATGCGAGCACACACTAGATGAAATGCACAGAGTTGCACATTTGCGGGTTGCAAAGATACTTGGACATTGGAGTGCATTTCTACGCCTCTCAAGTTTATCATCTAATGGGAGTAGGTGAACGCAGCTATAAACAAATAAGAAGCGGAAGACGTTAAGGAAGGGATAATTAGCCTAGGAGAGGAGTTTGAAGGGAGGAGGGGGAACGGTTGCAGCACATGTCGAGGCAGGTGCCAGGGTAATCTCCCTTCGGCTCTATATCCCGGTCCAAGTCCTCCAAGTGGCTTCTAGAAAGGCGTTCAAACGAGGTTTTACCCACAAAGAAGTTTTTCGTAAAGACGCAAAAGAGGTAAAACACCGAAGTCCAAACAAGAGTTGTTAGGAACAGCGCTGGGAGCAAATAGGCCAATTCCCGTTCTTTCCGTTCCTTTTTCCACACATCCATCACATTATAGAACCGCAGGCCGAGGTCAATCCCCGCTATCGTGAGAGCTGCTAGAAGCAGCGTCAGGAAGAGGTAAAATAGACCGAGAGTCCGCCCGCCCACACAGTTGCGAATCCAGGGACAGTGATGGTCGTACTTGGATATACAGTGGTTGCAGGCTGAACAGTGATAGGTTCGTGCGGGACGGTGGATTCGACAGAACGGACAAATGGTCTTGGCAGGGGCAGAGCTGTAGAGAGGGTAGAGGCGATTAGAGGGAATGGAGGGGACTTCGCCTGGGTCCACTATGCAGAGGAGTGCATAGGTACATAGCATGAGACTACTGAGTGCTGAGAACCAGACTCGACTCACCACCCAATTCACGTACCCGGTGAGAGCGAGGAAAATGAAAACCGGCAGAAGAGAAGGCTTCATCACAGGAAAGCCCGATTTGAAGCATAGACTCAGGACTGCGGGCTGCTCTAGCACTATAGCCACTGCTTCCTGTGAGTACTGTCTAGCGAAAGCACGAGGAGTCTGCAGGTCTGCATTCTAGGTAAGCAGTACCAGTGCATGCACATCTGCTCCTTGCGACATCAGCAGCTTGGTAGTGCGGAGCTGGCCAGCTGCGGCTGCTACATGCAGCGGTCGGTTGTCCCTTCCGTTCTTCACATCGATCTTTTCTCGTGCGTAGATGAGGAGCAGATTGAGCGCCTGGTCGGACCCTTCATGAGCAGCGTAGTGCAGAGGAGTGTTGCCTTGGTAGTCCGGCATTGCTGGGTGCAGGCCCAGTTCCTCGCGGAAGTAGGCTATTAGGGCGGGGTGGTTGCCTTGTGCTGCGATATGCAGAGCACTCGCACCCTCTTCATTCACTGCATCCGCCTCTGCTCCTAAAGACACCAGCAGCTCCGCCAATGCCAATTTCCCCTGCTTCGCTGCAATATGCAGACAAGTCCACCCTTCCTCCGTCTTAGCATTCACCCACTCTCTCACAGTGCCGGGTCGCAACTCTTCCTGTCGCCGCACCATGAGCTGTATGAGGTAGCAGGAGTTGTTCTGTGTAGCGATGTGCAGGGCTGAGTACCGCTTAGAGTTATATACGTGCACAGGGTCGAGTTGCTCGATGGAGGCGAGGATGTGGGTTTGGTCAGCGACATTGACAGCTTGCAGGAAGTCTGCTTCCAGGTCCATATTTAAGTGAAGGAAACTGCACTGCCTGTGTCTAGCACTGGGACTTGCTGGTAGAGAGGTTGGGGGAGGAAGGCAGCTTGGAACTCGGTGAGAGTGGACTTGGTGAGAGGCTTGCCTGCACGCACGAACTCTGTGAGTGCGAGCCAGCCGGCTCCTGTTTGGATGAATAGCACAGGGTCGATTTGCTTGATGAAGCTGGACTTGGGCTTGAGAGACTTGCCTAAGGCCGGGAAAAGCACCCAGATGGAGCCAGGGACTGCCTTAGGGTAGCGCTCCTTCAAAACTGTGATTTCCTCAGAGGTCGCTAGACGCATCTTTTGGGGGAGAATAAGGCTTCCCCGAAAGGTAAAGAAAGGACGAATGCTAGTGCCAAATAGAGCTCTGAAAGTGGTGTATATTTGTATTGCGCTGTCTTGACATTTCAACTGCCCCAGGTCCGCACTCAGTTTCGGCGCCTTGGATGCCCGGCCTTCATCCTGTATAACCGGTGCCAAACTAGAGAACTCCTCAATAGCCTTCGTCAGCATCGTTCCTCCAAGCTTAGCAAGGAGCACTGACAGGTCTGCATAGGTCACTCTCGTCAGATCTACGTGCTGTAGAGGCTGTTGGAGCAGGATTCGGCCCTTGTCGAAGGACTTCGGGTGAAGTTCGATGATGGAAACGCCAGCGACTGAGTCTTGATTGAGGATAGTGAATTGGATAGGGGAAGCTCCTCGGTACTTGGGAAGTAGGGAAGGGTGCATATTCAGATTCCTGGGGAAGTGATTTAGCAGCTTCTCAGGGATGAAGTGACCGAAAGAGGCCACCACTAGGTAGTCGAATTGCTGAGACCAGAGCTCTGCAGTAGGCTGCAGCAGGTCCCACTCCAGCATCTTGGCATGGGCGGAGGCTGGAGCGGACACTTTCAGACCTAACGTTTTGGCAGTGTCTGCCAGCGGAGTGGATAGAGACGGACTCAGCACTTCCAAACGAGTGACTGTGGGGTGGAGGGCCAGGGCTGAGAGACAGAGGGACGAGATTTGGTCAGAGCCGAGAAAAAGCAGGGAATGCCCTCTTCGCAGTTTCTGAATCTGCATATTGCAGCCGCCCATATCACTTCCAGGCCCAATCGCTGCTGCTACCAGTCCTCTTTCCCACGATTAGCACTATCTAGGTCTTAACTATGTAGAAATAGTCCAATACATCTCCAGACACCGAAGCCACTTGCTGGACTTTCAGCACTGTCGCATTGGCCTGAACCCTGGAATAGCTAAGTTCCGCGCTCCTATACACACTATAAGGACTGGGCGTGGAAGACACAGGGTCCATATCATCATCCTCAGGCCTGCAGCTCCCCGCGGCCCCCGTCACTATATGAATTGGCGCACTGGGGTTCACATACAAGTGAGGAGTCTCTACCTCGCTAGGCGCCACTCTCTCCTGGTACACAGGCGCGTGCCGCTCATAGTTATGGGTATGGCCTGCAAAGTGGACATCTACCATGTAGTAAGCGAACATGTCCTCGTATATGACTCTACGTTCGATAGCGTCCAGTACGCAGTCGTCATACAGCACTTGTCGGTTCCAGTCGACGGAGCAGTATAGTGGCTTGTGGGAAAAGGCGAGGATCCAAGGCTGGAGGTGTCTGCGCGTGTTGGCGGCCTGCAAATCCGCCTGCAGCCACTCCATCTGTCTTTGCTGCAGGATGGGACAGTAGGGAGAGGAACAGAGAGCTTCGGTAGTGAATACGATTACATGCACAGGCCCCACGTTATAGGAATAGTAGAAATTGTCCGTGTCTTGCGGCATATCGAACAAAGTCTTATAGTGAGTGAAATTGTAAAAATACTCATGATTTCCAACAACCACCATAAAAGGCACAAAGGCTGCAAAGCCCTCAATATCCCTCATAAACCAGTCTCCCCGCACTCCATTAAACATGTAAAGGTCATAGGCGATGTCACCTGGAAGGATGTAGAAGTCGTAGTCATGAGTGTGTGCCTCGGCAGTGAGGGCTGCAAGAGTGGCAGTGGACATGTTCGAGCAGGTGCCAAAGTCTCCGAATGCGAGGAAGTTGGTGGAATTGGTGAAAACTGCAGAGGTATAAGAGACTTTTGGACCTGTAAAAGAGAATGCTTGAGACCAAATAGCATCAATTCCACTGCCCACTGTATAGGCATACTCCAGTCCTGCCTTGAGGTTTTCCAGTGCGACTTCGTGGAGGTAGCGAGGAATCGGGTCTTCTCCAGCGTCTTCGTCGAAGAGAAACAGCCGCATAGAGCCTGGGTGGTCTTGGCAGGGCTCTCCACTCGGACAAAGACGCAGGGTCGAGTTGGCAGTAGGGGCGAAGGTAGTCCACATGACCTTTAGGGACCTGTCAGAGTCGCCATAGGCCAGGTGCACTTGGGAAGGCCGGCCTGGGAGGACAATTTCACAGTGAAGGAGAGGGGGGAGGAGGGCCACCAACACTGCTAATATCGACATATTTAAGCAGATTCAAAGACCTAGTAGATGCGAATGCAGTAGTAAGACTTAGGGGTAAGATAGATGATTCGTATGTTAATGCAATGGACGTGGCTCGACATCCCCCCAGCCTTCCACTAATTTCCAGTCCCCGTTCCCATCTCAACCCTGCCCTCCTTTCAGTCCTGCGCACTCCGCTCAGTTCCAGAGGTCCGGAAGAGCAGCAACTGCTCCTCGACCTATTGGCTTCTTTGCCCTGCTTCCAGTCCTTCGCCCGCTCCTCTGCAGTGCTCACTTCGTGTGCTGCTCGCCTCAGATTGGAAAATATACGCAAATCGGAGTTTATTTTCCACTCAGGGGAAGTTATTGCGAAGTGCTATATAGTGCTAAAAGGCGCAATTAGGCTGGTAGAAGCGAATGAATCAGTGGCAGTCGGGGGGTGTTTGGGAGGACAGGGCCTGTTGGGAAGTGCACTGTGGCCTGACACTGCAGTCACTGAAGAGGACTGTGAGCTAGCAGTGCTGCAGAAAAAGGACATTGAAGAGGCCGTGGGAACACGGAAAGTTGCGGATTTAGTGGAGATTTTGAGACCGATTCCTGCCTTTAATTGCCTCAGAAGCAGGACTCTCCGAGCACTGGCTTCAGTCCTAACAACTAGACAATACCGCCGTGGACAATACCTATTCTGCTGGGGCGACATATCAGACGAAATCTATATCATAACCGAAGGAACATTCAGTCTTTCCCAGCCCTTTTCCCCTCCTCCCGCTCTGCCAACTCCCTCCTTCACCAAGGTCCTGCGCAGAAGAACAGAGGTGGCGATAGTAGGCGCTGGGACTTGCCTAGGGTGCACAGAGACTTTGGAGGGCAGAAGAAGGCTGCAGAGCTGTGGGTGCAAGTCTGAACTTGGGACAGTGCTGGTACTGGGAAAGCGGGTAAGATCTCTGTCAGAGCTATTGGAAGGCGACACAGAGAGGAAGCAGTTTCGAGGCCCAATCCAGGCCGAAAGAGCGAAGGAGTGCGCATATCAAGCGGCTTGTCGATGTTTCTCCGAGAGTCGTGAGAAAGCCTGCTCGTCCAGAGCAGGAAGACGGCAATATAGCCCTTCATTTCCCTTCTTCAACCCCTCAGCCCAGACATGACCTCACTATCCAGTCCCTTGTTCCATGCAAATCCCCTAGTCTTTCACTCAAACGCCGCTCTGAATATTCCCCATTTCCAGGCTTTACCACCCCTTCCTCCCATCCAGATACTTCGTCCAGAGAAAGCCCACTTTTGGGAAGACTTCTAGGCGATGGCGGAAAGCTGAGATTTAGCTGGGTCGAAAGACAAAGCGACGAGACCAAGCAACATGCAATTCATCAATTCCGACCTATGAGAGCTTCAAAGGTGAAGTCTGCAGAGAAGTGCTTAGTTAGAGGTTGAGTGAGGTGCTTAAGCCTGCTTAACTTCGCTTGCTGGGGCAGGCTTGCCCTCTACCGACTGTTCCGCAGCCTTGGAAGTTTCGGCTGTAGTGGGCTTTGCTGTCTCAGTGGGCTTTGCCTCAGGGATGGACTGGTCCACAGCGAAGCTACGCAGTCCCCCGGCCGTAGTCAGCTGCCCTTCCAAATGGTTGGCCACTGCGTCTGAGAAGTCCTTGACTGTCACTGCCGCTGTCTTCTTGCCTGCGAATGCAGCACTTACAGCCGCTGCTAGGCCCTTGGAGCGGTTCAGCTGTGCCTTCTCTAGGTGCTTCTTCACGTCGTCCCCAACGTGTCTCTGTAGTAGCGGCAGGTCATCCAGCGCTTCCTTGAAAGCCACTCTGAAGAGTTCATTCACAGTAGACTCCGTCAGCGTGCCTCCCAGACCGTCATCGAAGGCTCTGAAGAGAGCTACAGCCTTGTCCTTAGGCGAACTGCAACTCAGCAGGACTGCAAGCACTGTCAGTTCCTCCTCCCGGATCAAAGTTTCTTTTACCAATTCCGCTTCAGTGATCCGGGGATAGGCCGCTAGGACGCAAGTACGGTCGCCAGACTCCGTAGAGGACAGTCTCGCATACAGCGCATTGAGAAGTTCTTGGTCCTCAGGCTTAGCATTGAGCCGCAGTTCACGCTTGATGGCACTGAAGTGGGCTGAAAGGATGAATTTGGCAGTGCTGTGAGTGCGAATGATGTTCGCAATTGCTGCTGCAGAGTGGTTTTCGAACCCAGTCTTCACACTTTCCGCCTCAATCGTCCTTTCCTCTGCATGATTGCGGGTATTGGCGCAGCCCATTTATTATCCAAGCAAAGTCTATGCGATATTTAACACAGGGGGTGGGGACTGTTAGTCGGGCGCCTCTTCACTCTGCACGAACTCCATCAAAGTCGCATACTTCGCCTTGCAAGTGCTAGATTCCGAGTCCAGCACTTCACATCTGGCTTGGTCTGCCCTCAGTCCTGAGGAAATCAGCAGGAAGTGGTTTACAGGCAGTAGGTGGGAGACTGTGGAATACTGAGGGTGGGCTTTGCAGTGGGAATACGGGCTGTATGCAATCGACTTGCCAGCTTCTACACAGCGCATTGCAGGTTGCAAATAGGTGTAATAGGCCTCATGCACTTTGTGGGTACTGAGGTAGGAAACCAGGCCAGAAGCGCCTTTTCCAGCCATAGTGAGGAAGGCGTCTTCCAGTCCGTGATAAGGCAAAGGCGAGAAAAAGACTCGAAGGACTTCTTGGGCTATAAGGGTGAAGCGGACAGCCATATCCTCCAAGCGTAAATGCGGGACTAGGACAGTCACTAGCGGCTTTGACTTGGCTGGCAGCGTGACCGGCAGGTGAGAAGCTTGCAGGCGCACTCGCAGGCCAGTTTGTGTGAAAATGCATTGAGAGGATTCAGCCTTCAGGGCGGTTAGGAGCAAAAGACGCTGTGAAAAGCCTTCCTTGAGGCCTAAGTCGCTGTATATCTTGGAGTAGTCCTGGAAGGAGGCTGAGACTCGCTCAGTGTACAGGTCTTCGTTGGGTGTATGCAGGGAGTAGGCAGCGCAGATGTGCACTCGCTTCTGGATGAGGAACTCCAGTACCTTATAGAACCGATGCACAGGGGAATTACTCAGAAAGACCAACGCGAAAGACTTCGACAGCTGCTTCAAACCCTCAATTACACCCGGCCGCAGCGAATACACCAACGGCAGCCTGTCAAATCCACACGCTTTATGTATATCGACCAAAACTCCCTCCACATGCAGCAACAGAACAGGACAAGAAGGGTTGACAACCCCCGGCTTTATCATTTGCTGCAGTCCGCAGAGTTTCTGCTGGGACTGGGCGAGCTGCAAAGGGTCCGCTCCCTTACAGGCCAGCAGTCGCAAGTTGCGGAGGTGGACAGGGTGTGCACACTCACACTGCACTCCCGCACTTTCCTCTGCACCTAGGCTGCAAGTCGCTAGGTCCATTCGGTTCCTAGGAGCGTCCTTCTTATCGAGTTTCGGGAGTTTGCGCAAATAGCGGTGAATGCGAGGGTTCTTAGGAGGACGCATGTCCAGTAGACAGTGACAGGGAGTGAGGTGAGAGGCCCAGGGCTGCCACATTCCAGCCCTCTGCGCTATATCCAAGTCTGTCGTAGTATTGCGTGGAGAGTCGCTGGCGCTCTCTGCAGCCGAGGAAAAGGAGTCGTTGTGGCCAGAGCCCGGACTTCCATCGCTTTCACTGGGAGCTCTGATAGACTCAGGGAGCAGGAGAGAGCTGTAAGAGGCCTTTTTGGTGAGCGGCAGTGAAGCTTCTCTGGGAGGCTCGATGAGGGAGAGAGTGATTTCAGGAGCTGCAGGGACTTTGGGCAGCTTGACAGAGCTTCTAGAGGGGCGTAGCAGGACGTAGGACTGGGAGTGCTGCTTGCCCCGCTGTTTCCTCCCTATCTCCCCCACTGCATTCTGCCTACTCTCCGCTGCTTGTTCTTTCACCAGACGGTCCATGAGGGAGTAGAGACTGGGCAGACCTTCCTTCGCTCCCTGCTTCTGTCCCTTCACTAGCAGGTCCAGTTTCCGCTGAAAGCGCCTGGCGAAAGGCTTGGTTAGGTACTGCGGGGCCACTTGCAGTCTGGACTTGGACTGATCCTCCGCTTTCTGCTTCTTTGGAAATAAGTCGGAGACATTCATTGCAAGGCAGAAACTAATAGAAAGGATGAAAGTAGGACTAGGGAAAGACTACTGGGAAGTAGAGAAATGGAGGCTATTGCCGAATCTGAAGCTTTCTTCCTTACCTAGTCAATAGCGTTGACTACACCTAACTGTCCAGGCCTGCTATGCTTATATATGAATAACTTGAAGTTCGGCCCTGTCCTTGACACTACCGCTCCCAGGGGCTATTTGAACCTTCAAATAACTCCCGCCTCTGTATCTTTGGCTAATGACCCTGGATTCGCACACAAAGTGTCTCCAACGAAGTCCACCAGGCAGGCCATTCTGGAGGGAACAATGAGGACGTCAGGGCTGTCGGGCAGTTGCATGGACTCTAGGAGTTGGAAATCCACTGGGGTAGCAGTGGGACAGAAGGGGTGCAAACTGCGTTGTTCCAGTAGTTCATTGAAGGCTTGCTTGATGCGGTTGATTGGGTGAGAGGCCCGAAAGCAACTCCCAGTGCAGATTTCCTTCACAATATCAGCTGTAGAGATACAAATTCGGTAGTCATTTGCTGAGATATAGCAGGGATTCGGAGCGAAAATGGCTACTGAAGAACACTGAAAAGGCGCCTGAGGCATTGGCAGAAGGTGGGTCAAATCTCGGGTGCTGGGCACAATTACGAGGTCACAATTAGGCACCCTGCTCAGTACCAGGTGCATTATACGCTCAAATGCCTCTTGATACGTGTAATTCGACCCTAGAATTGAAGACCCAGGACAGAGTTCCGCCTTTAGATGTGGGTGTTCGCAGTCGAGAAACGGCCCGCACAGGACTAAACTGCACTATTCACTGCCCAGAGTGCTGAGAAGCGCTAGCAAGGGCTCATATTCCAAATTATCAGAGCAGGTAAAAGGACCGCAGGCCACTATCATGTTAAGAGCCTTGCCTGGCGTTTCTATGGGAGAAACGGGACTGGGAAACAATGGCAAAAGCTGATTTACTCGAAACATCTGACCACTGGAGTTGCCCACAGCAGCCACCACTTTTCCAGGATACAGCAGGAAGTCAGGGACCGCTGAGACGTCCATTTCAATTATTTCTCTGCTGTTCTGCATGGATAGGTTCCCAGCGGACAGCTTGCCGCCGTCCTCAGACACTATCACTGCCACCACAGTTCGCTCTGATTCATACTTTAGACAGAGTCGAGACTCGATCTCCTGAGGGTAGGTTTTGGCGAATAGCTGGGATAAGAAGACAAAGTGCTTGCTTAGAACTGCGTCTTTATACTGGAAATAGCGGTTTTTCAGGTGGGAAAGCACTGTTACATCAGTACGACATTTCGGTGCGGCTGTCGCTGCTGATCCGGTGAGCTGAATTAGTACTTCGCCCCTCTTTTCTGAACTCAATTCGCTCATTATACAGATCGGAAAGGTTTCCCTTTCTACTAGTACGGTTTTTTTTCGTGCACAGTATTCGGCGAGAAAAGCTCCGAACTTTTCCACATGACAATCTCGAAACTTTTCCCTATATCTTACTTCGAAAGATTCAAGGGCATCGCTGAAGTTTTCATCATCAAGGTGATAGTTGTTCCCCAAGGCGATGATTTTGTCTAAGTGTTCGTTCGTAATTGTAGGAAAAACGCAGCGGACTATGATTTCCCTGCTAATTCCCCACATTTATATTGACTGAGTGCAGTGAGGGAACGCTACCAGAGTCGATTTAGCTACATTAGTCGTCCTGTTCCAGTCTGCGCAGCTCCTCCTCCAGCGCCCACAGAAAGCTCGGCTGCTCCGCTGAAGCCTTCTTCTTGACTCGGAACACTGCGAGGTGCTGAGTGGCCTCCACTTCCGTCAGTTCCCTCGGCACGTAGCATACTAACTCCGACCCTTTCGCGAACTGTCCGCCTTCGAATGCTCCCGCTAGGCCTTGTCCCCAGCCGTAGACCTTTCCTTCCTGAGAGACTGCTAAGGCGTAGTTTTCCCCACAGACCAGATCTACGATGGTTTCTGCGGAGATGGAGGTGAGTTGAGAGGGGCGAGGCCGGCGCAGTGCCTTACTGCCTTGGCCCAGCTGTCCCTGCTCTCCGTTCCCCCAACTGTACACGTTCCCAGTGTCTGTGAGTATCAGGGAAAACAGACTGCCGGCTGCTACTTTCACAGCCTTGGGAATGCCCTCAATTCGCTCCACTTTGGTGGTCATCATACCTTCGGATATAGCGGAGTCCGGCAGACCGAGCTGGCCGTCCTCAGCCCAGCCGAAAGCGTACACACTTCCTGCAGAGTCCAGAACCAAGGTGTGCGCCTCTCCACAGGCCACTCCCTGCACACTGCGTCGCCAGCGACTGAACTCCTCGAGTTCCAATGGTGTGAGTGCCAAGTAGCCCAACTCGTCATGTATGAGTTTCTTGAAATTGACACCCAGTTGGTTCACATCTCCACGTCCCCACACCCACAGCTTCCCAGCTGTATTGAAGGCGGCATTGTGGTAGCCCCCACTTTCAAGGTAGGCTACGCCCTGGCCAGCCAGCGCTTGCACTCTCGTAGGAGTCGCATAGGAAAGCGTATTGCCGTGCCCCAGAGCTCCAGAGCCTCCGTAGCCCCAGGTAAACACCTCCCCTTCCACTGTTACTACAGCGCAATGTTCGAAGCCGCAACTTAGCCACTGCACTGGGTTGGACATAAAGAACCGCAGAATAGAGGGAGTCAATAGACGCACTGGCAATTGCTCCTCTGCTGCAGCGTAGTCTACAGCTGCTCGACTCTTTCCCTCCACATTCGAGAACTCCAGACCTACACACGTCTTGTACCCTGCACAGGCCAAAGCAGCCGCCACTTCCATCCGCTTCCCCACCGCTTCCCTGCTTTCCACAGTCACCGACCTACGCACTTCCTCACACACTACCAGTTTTTTACACAGGGGCGAGTGTCCATCCGGCACATCCGCTGTCAGCATCATAGACTCATTCATTGTAGTAAAGAAAATAGTGGAGTCTGCGAGCAATTTGGGCTGCACTTGCTGCATGTCGCAGCTCGGCTTGTTCGCCTTGACCTGCGTTTCTCTGGGAACCAGGTGGATTTGCTCGGCGGAGATGTCCACATCCGCTTCAGACTCTTCTTCCTTGATCACTCCCGCTTGCTTCAAAGCGTCGATGGACCGAAACATCATCACAGAGTCCTCTTCCATCTCTTCAGGGATCAGCTCCACTATCCTTTTGAAGTCTTTGTTGGTGGATAAACGCACTAGTCGGTCTGCGAATGCGTCACTGGAGGACACAGACCCTTGCGCTTCCTCGTCAGACGGAATGTCCTCACTGTAGTCTCGTATTGCAGCCTTGATACTGTGTCTTTGGTTCTTTTTCAGACCGAATTCTTCTCTGAGTGAGTCTGCGCGACTGGATTCTGCAGTGTGAATGGGCGGGGTGCGGATGGGCGAGGCCTCGAAACTGTCCTCAGACTCACTCTCTTCCAAGTCTTTGGTTCGTTTCTCTTCAGGGCGGTGGGAGCCCTGGCTGCTGTCTGTATTCACTGTATTCATTGGAGCTTCCCGGCCTTCTGAGAAACTGAAGGAGCCGGAGGCCGGGGCGATTTCCGGAACAGCGCCCCTGCGGAACGGACTAGCTTCGTGGAGCATAGTCAATGTGTCGAGAGTACTGGCCTGCGTGATCACCGTAAACTTACTGGGCTTGAGAGTGACTTCCGCCGAGGCTTTGGCCGCGAGTAACGGAAAGGCATACAAAGGATGCGAAGGGAACTGGCCAAAGCGGTGAGAGCACAGGCGCGGCAGGCCTGTATACACCGCAGCCGCCCTGAGCACTAGAGGCTGCGTGTCCAGTGGTCTGCCCTTCATGCAATTATATGGGGTGCACGAACTCAACCAAGCTGACAGAGGAGATGCAACAAGTCAAGGCGGAGCTGGACTCCACCAAGCGCTCCTTGCAGGTGGCAACGGAGCTGAAAGAGGCCTTTAGTCTGGAACTCACCAAGCGTCGGCCGCAAGAGAATGAAGAGGACCGTAAAGAAGGCAGTGCATCTCTTAGCGACTCCCTGCGGGATGAGTGGAATAAGGTGAAGGAGTGGGTGGAGACGGAGGTGCAGGAAGGCAGTGATGTGTTCGTGCGTCTGCTGCGGCTGGTGGACTTGGATGACAGCAGTGAAGAGGCGCATGACATGCGGAAGCGCACACAGCGAGTGATTGACAGCAACTATGACGCGGACCTGTTGGTGGACTTCAGTCTCCGTCGCTCGCGGGTGATGAAGACACTGCTGGACAAAGCCACCGAAGACCGGTCTCAGTTAGTGCTGCACCTCAAAGTAGTGGAGGAACAACTCAAAGCCATGATGCCGACCTACGAAGGCGGGCGCACCTCCAAAGACCTCCAGGACAAACTGGCCGCCTTCCGCTCCGGCCAAGCCGTAGACAAGGTCAAGACAGTCTCCGCTTTCCTCCGTGCAGCGCTGGAAACGCAAAGCCTCGGCGAAGGGTCCAAAATCAAGCAGTTGGAAGAGCGCTTTGAAGAGCTGAAGCGATCCGACGAAAGCAAAGCTCGCGAACTAAACGCGAAAATGGTGCAAATCCGCCACTTAGAGACACAGCTGAAGGAAAAGGCTCGCGGAGAGGGAGAGAACCGCACTCGCCAGCTGGAAACCGACCTCAAGATGCGGGACATGGAAATTGCACAGCTCAAAGAGCGCATGCGGAGCGCACAAGACGAGTTGGAGGCATCGCGAATGCTGGAAACTGAGGTGGAGCAGTTGCGGCTCGCCCTGCAAATCGCCAAGTCTTCACAAGAAAGTGGCAATCAGGTCGAGTGGCTCGAGTCCCGACTACTGGAAGCTGAAGTCACGGTGAAGAGTCAAGTGGACGACTTGGCCATTAAGGCCAAAACAATCGAATTGAGAGACGCCAAAGTGGCTCAAATTGAAGCCCGACTAAAGGAAGTCGCCCGACAAAAGCAGCTGCTAGAGGAGGAAGTCCGCAGTCTGGAGGCCAGAGGCGAGGTGCAGGGCTTGGGAGGAGTGAAGAAGACGCTGAGAGACCTTTCCACCAGTATTGACAAGGGACTTAGCGAGTAGTTATGGTCGTAGGACGTAGTCGGGCCTATTCTTACCTCTAACTAACTGGCACAACTATCGCGCAGTGCACTATTTCCAGCAGCGCTTTCAGCTCTCTCAAGCAACTCGCCTTCCCACATAGATACAGTCCTTGGAAAAGCGCACACAGCTCCTTTTCTAGCGTCTGCACCTGCTCCAAAGTGTCTGCACAGCGGCACAGACTGCCCAGTAGGTCCACTACTTGCTGCAGTCCTTCGTCACCTTCGTCTACAGGGAAGGGCAGCACTAGTTGGTCACTTAGTATTTGCTCGATGGAGAGATTGGCGGGAGGAAGGTCGTAGCGGACTTGGAAAACCTCCTTTATCCGCTTTATAGCTGCTGCGCAGGTTTCGGCTGTGAAGTCTTCGCCACTTTGTATCATTGTCACTAGCACTTTGGTCGCTTGGATCCCTCTCACTCCAACTACGTCAATGAATAGACTGAGAAACTGCAGAAACTTCTGTCCATTCGAAGCCAAGAAAGTCCTTCCCGCATCCAAAGTCGCCAAATTTGCCAACACCTGCGCAACCAATTCACATTGTTCTCTCGCCATCCAGCTCGCCAGTCTAGCCGCACATCGTCCATCTCCCTCCAACAGCTTCTCCTGCCCAGAAGCTTGTCTGGACAAATTGCACAGCAGAGACAGCTTCAAAGGCGCATGCGAGTCCATGTGTTCAAACAGCCGCTCGACCACTCCTTGTCGGACCATTTCGTCACAAAATCGGACTTGTCCAGAAGCACTGATGAGGAAGGGGAGGATGAAGGGCTCGAGACCTTCGTCTCCCAGTTCTCGGAGAGCCAGACGGATGAGGACTTCTAAGGGCATCTGCTCGGCTAAGGTGTCCAGTTGGTCTTGGGAGGCGAGGACGAGACTCCAGGCTGACCGCTTCGTGGCTGGGTTGGTGAAAGCGACAGTCAGGTCCTCGGCCATACTCGAACTTTGCCAAACTATGAGATAGCGCCTATATCAGACCCAAAAAGACAGGAATTGCCTAGTCTCAGCACCTTAAGGTCTGAATTAGTACTCAAGCAGTAGAGCCGCGCATGTCCACGAGTCCATGAATTTCCTGCATAGTCCCCGTCACTTCCGACAGAGCGTCTTTGAGCACTCTTCTTTCCCTCATCAGCGCAGTCCGTAGCTCCTCCTTTTCGCGTCTAAGCTGGGTTAGGGTTTGGTCCCTCTGCGTCTGGTCGCCTTTAGCGCGAACTAACCGGTTGCGCAGCTCTTTCGCCTGAGCTTCTAACAAAGAAGTCCGCAGGACCCATTCTTCCTTATCCTTGACCTCGTACTCCAGTTCCGAAACCCGGGCTTTGAGGGAAAGGGTGTGCCGCTCGATTTCGAGACTTTCCAGCTGCAGTGACAGGACTGAGTCTGACTCGGACCCTTGCGTCGGCTTGCTCTCCAGCTCCTCCACTCGACTGCGGTACAGCACTACTTCGTGCTCCAAAGAGCTGCTTCTCACCACTATTTCAGCCAGCTCTTTGTGCAAACGCAAGGTTTCTTCTCTGCAGGACAAGTACTTCGCCGTCAGTTCGTCCTTGTCTCTGAAGGCTTTGGAAAGGTCCTGGGCGATGGCTTCCCTCTCCGCTTTCTGCTGAGCGATTTCCTCCTGCAGAGCTGCAAGCTGTAGCTGAGTAGAGCGCAAAGAGGCAGAAAGTTGGGTGGTTTCCTCTGAGTGAGAACTCTGATTCTCTCGCAAAGCTGTTTCCGCAGTGATGAGATTGTCCTTCAAAGTGAGGATTTGCTGGCTGTACACCTGTGTAACTGCCTCCAAGCGAGCTGTCTGCGCAGCTGTATCCTCAGCTAGACTCTGCGTGGCTTCCGCTAGATCCTGAGTCAGTTTTTCCTTCTCTCGCTTCAATTCTGCGTTTTCGTATGTCAGAATGAAGTACTCCCTCGTCCTTCTGTCAGTGCCAAAGGTGTCCTGACTGGGCTGTCTCGGCATCATCCCATACTCTGCCATAGTCAATACAGTCAGTGTGTTTCTACGTGCTGTGGCAATGCTGTCAATAGATGGGCGAGCGGTGCATATACTGCTGTCCTCAGAGCAGTCATCTGCCATCAGCCGGTCCACCTGCGCACTGAGTTCCTTGCAGCGGGACTCACTGGCGTCTAGCTGGGCCTGCAGTTCTGACTCCCGCTTGGAACTGGCTTGTAGTGAACGTTCTTGCTGCTTTACGCTTTCTTCCAGGGAACGCGCGCGTCCCTTTTCCTTGCTTACCTGGTCTCGTAATTGAGCCGCTTGCCGCAGTAATGACCCCATACTGAGGCTTTCTTCCTCATACTTGGCTAAACGACGACGTAAGGCTTCCGCCTCTTCGCTAGCCTCTCTCGCACTGGTCTTATAGGGCGTCAACTCCTCTATGGTTTTCCTGAGCTTCCCAAGTGTGTCCTGCAACACTCCCATTTCACTGAGTTTCTCATGAGTCTGCTCCAACTCCTCCGTCAAAGCAGCGACTTGCCGCTGTTTATCCCGCTGCTGGGCCGCCAAGTCCTGGGTGAGTTGCAGGACCTGTTGTTCCTTGGCCGTCAGCTCCACTTCCAACTGCAGTGCTATGGTTTCCGGAGTCAGATGTCTGCGTTTGGACCTTCCCAACAGGGCAGTTTGCAGGTCCGCATTGGTCATTTGCAGGGTTAAGTTTTCCTTTTGAATGCGACTTTTCTCCTCAAGGGCCAAATCGCGTTCGTCTCTGAGAGTCTGCAGTTCACTTTTGAGTTTGGAACACTGCGGCTCCTGCCTAGGCGCCAACTCACACTTTTCCTGCACAGTCTGGAAGAAACTCATCAGGTTGAACTGCGCCTTTTCGCTGAGTCGCTTGAGAGCCAAGACCAGTGCTTCTCTGGACTGGCAGTGCAGAGCGACTTTCACCACTTCTTCCAGCAGTCGAATGATCTGCCCAGAGTCTCTGTTCACAGCCACAGCCAGCAAGTCCACTTCCTCGTGCAAGTGCGCCTGTCCCAGGCCGTGCAGAGCCATCAGCAGTGCAGCCTGCAGCTTTTGAAGGTTTCCCAGACGCACCGGCCACTCCGTCTTGCAGTTTTGGTTGAGATCCAGGACTTTGAAGTGGACAGGACAGCTGGGTGGGAAGTACATTTGCTGGGCGAACTCGGCGATTTGCAAGCCATCGGAGAGGTCTTGGAGGGATGTGACGGGGGGAGTGGACTGGGAGGAGTTCAGTTGGGTCACCCACTCCAGCAGAGCTGCTTCGAAGTCTGCCATTGCTATCCAGGATAGGGTCGGAATAGATGTAGAAGCTGTGCTTTCTTAGTGCAAAGGACTTGTTTTGCCTCTATTGACAACAATTTGCGTATCTCTTCATTATCAATAAAACTGCAACAAAGCCTCAGAAATCGAAATCTCAATTGAGCGAAAGTGTACATATTTCAAATCCGCAGCCTAGATAGAGTAAATGAACCGCTACCCACTGATCTTCGCCCGGACTCGCCCTCAGCCCGAAATGAGCGCCATCCGCGACAGCTTCGAGGCAGGCAGCAGGCTTGAAAGCTCTCTGCTCGCCAGCCGAAACACACCTAGGGCCGTCAAACTGAAGCGTCCTGGCACTTCGCCCAAGTCCTGCAGACCCCTGAGTGCTGCACCTGGTCCTACCCACAGACCTAACACTGCGCATTGGGGGCAAAAACGAGTCTTGTGTTCGGAGGAAAGGACTGAAGGGGTGAGGAAGCTTGCGTTTACGACCAGTCCGGACAACTGGGCACTTGCGGTGCAGCCTGTAGTCGTAGAGGGCTTGCCGTGGAAGCTGCATGCCGGGCTGAAGGAAGGCACTGCGTACCTGCCGAACCGCTTACTGGGCAAGCGGCATTTCGAGCATGTCTTCGGCCATCAGGTCCGCAGCAAGGCGAAAAGAGCTGCTTTGGTGCAGTTTCTGACCCTGGCTCTAGGCATCCCTGCGCCTTCCTCCCGCCTCCACATCACTCAAAGAGCCGAGTCACAAGAAGTATCTTTGCTCTTTACAGGGCCAAACAGTCCGCTTAGTCCTTGCTGTGAAAGTGCAGTGGTCTTCACCTTTTCCAAAGACCTTGGAGGTAAGGTGCTCTGTGTTTCTGGCTACTGTCCGATTCGCACTGTTGCGAACTTCTACGTCCCTGTGCAGCTTCGAAGGCAGATATGGAGCGAGGACGGGGATTCCGCACTTTCTATAGTGACCTCTCCAAGATCTCAGTCGATCCGGTCGAGATTTACCCCGAAAAGCACTAGAGATGCCCCTGTTTCAGGACTGTTTACTAATGAGAAACTACGACATGTGTCTCCTGGCTCTATAAGTCCCTCCTCAGTGCCAATATTCTTCAGAGTGAGGACTGGCACGCCTGGTCGGCCTGGCCTAAATACCTCCCCTCTTCTGCAAGTGTTGGACCGAGGGAACAGCAGACGGAGCGCTGTGCGTGGGGAGGAAGGGACTGAGGAACTTCTGCAGCAGCTCTTACTGCTGACTAGTCTTTCCTGATAATTATGGGCGCCTGCTCTGGCAAAAAGGGAAGCAAACATACGGTGCAGCCGGCAACGCAGCCTGACCAGCAAGGGGAGGATGCTGCGGACCTGCAGAAAATGTTCGAGGAAGAGGGAAAGTACATGAACCGCAAGGTAAAGGGGTACTTGGATATCGCGCGAGCTGGAAATGCAGCCACTACATTTGAGGTTAACATGAAATTTATAAACCTAGGCGACTCCGGAGCTCTGCACCTCGCCAAGTTGCTGCCTTATTTCACCGGACTCCGGTCCCTCCGTCTTTGGAAAATCAAGCTAGGCGTGGAAGGAGCGAAGCTGCTCGGTGTTGCACTACCCAAACTCACTCAACTCCAAGTACTCTCTCTAGAGGACAATGAACTCAAGACTGAAGGAACTTGCTATATTGCGCAAGCACTACCTGCTCTGCACGTGCTGACGGAACTCTATTTGCACGTCAACAAAATGGGACTGGAAGGGGTGGTGGCTTTGAGCAAACCTTTGGCAAGCAAACAGAACTTGCAAGTTTTGACTTTGGACGAAAACCAAATTGGCAAAGCGGGGTTGATGGTACTGCTGACC
>Ga0247837_1000581_pt1 | contig 78248 bp, 55 predicted proteins | sample LaCtaG_2_FD_187115 | JGI IMG/M metagenome (GOLD analysis project Ga0247837, IMG submission 187115) | Freshwater microbial communities from meromictic Lake La Cruz, Castile-La Mancha, Spain - LaCruzMarch2015_14.5m | ecosystem: Environmental > Aquatic > Freshwater > Lake | place: Spain: Castile-La... | reverse complement strand
GTGTACGCATTTGGACCAGCCCAACTGTAGGTTACGCCATTGGTAGGCGAATTACCGTTCAGTGTTACGCTTGGAGTTGGGCAACTGATGGTTCCTGCCGAAGAAGCGGTCGCACCAGGCACGGTAGTATTGGACGTTACACTAGCGGTCGCAAGGGCCGTACAACTGTTGGTTGGGTTGGTAACAACCACAGAATAGTTGCCGGAAACACTTACCGATGGATTGGCAAGATTAGAGGTAAATCCGTTCGGGCCGGTCCAGGAGAAGGTGGCATTACCCACATTCGAAGTTGCAAGGATTGGAACAGAAGGATTGGCGCAGGTAATCGTATTGCCCGTCGCAACAGCACTTGGTGGCGTGTTGTTGGCATTCACGATCGCGGTAGAAGTATTGGAGCAGCCGTCGTTCGGATTGGTAATTGTGAGCGCATAAGTGCCCGTCACGCTTACAATCGGGTTGGCCAAGGTAGAGGTGAATCCGTTTGGACCAGTCCACTGGTAAGCTGGATTGGTTGCATTGGTCGTTGCGCTCAAAGTAACCGTTGTGCTGATACAACCGATGGTTCCACCAATGGCATTTACAATTGGTGGTGTTGTATTACCTGTAATTACAATGGTATCGGCTGCTGAACAGCTTACACCACCGGAGTTAATGGTGGTCGTTAAAGAGTATGTGCCGGGTGCCGTTACGACCAGGGTGTTGCCGTTGCCTGCAATGGTATTGTTTGTAAGGTTACGCCAAAGTTTGGTACCATTGGAAGGACCTGAATTGAGCGTAATAGAAGTAGTCACGCAAGAAAGCGTACCACCACCCAAAATGTCGGCAAGCGGGTCCAATACATTGATCGCAAAGTTGATCAAACTGTCACAACCCTGGAAAGAGGTACAAACTACGGAATAGTTGCCTGGGTCTGTGTAAACCTGGCCACAAACGGTGGTACTGCCACCGTTACAAACCGTCAACGAAGGCAAGTTGGTGAATTTTGGAGGAATTACCTGTACTGGCAATCGCACAATACTGTCACAACCCTGATAAGAATCGTAGGTAATGGAATACGTGCCCGTTGTGCTCACCTGAGGTCCCCAAGGTAATTCGTAAGGCAAATCTTCGTTACAAACGATGACTTTTGGAAGTACCGTTGGTGGAATTGGCTGATTTACAACGTTGATACAAGCAGGTGCTGAAATAGGGTTACAAGCATTGCCTGCGCGCACACAAACAGCGCCGCCGGAATTACCAAACGTTACGGTAATGGTTGTTCCTTCTGGTGCGGCAATATTGGCCGCAGGGCCACCACCATTGATGCTGCTACCCGGAGGTGAAGTCCAGTTGTAATAACCAGCACCTTCAACATCAGGAATGGTGTAGGTTACCGTTGCTCCTGGACATACCACGGTAGGTCCTTGAGGTTGAGTAGGTACGGATGGCGGTGGTGCAGTTACAGAGCCGTCAATAACGTCAATTTCGTAATTGCAAATATCCGCTACCCAGCCATCAATCATCAAAAAGTAGGTCTGGCCTGGAACGAAAGACCCATAGGTAAGGTTCAAAGGCTGACCACCAGATCCTGCGCCACCAGGGTTACAAACGATCGCATCGTCTACACAATTGGCAAAAAATGCTGCCTGAAGACCATCGCCATTCTGGCAGTTGGAGGTTAGGATGTCAATGGAAATCGTGGTCGAACCAGCTACAAAACCGAACCATTGGTCATTGTGAATAGCGATTTGGCCACAAACAGTGTTACCCCCGGAAGGAGCACCGTTGTTCAGGCCCATATAGCCATCAAAATCACAATATACACAAGCAGCGGTACAAGAACCTGCCCCGGGAGGAGGTGGTGTACCGCAGGGAGGCGCTACTTGCGCCTGAATTTGTAACCATGTAGAAACGATTACTAACAACGATAGGAGTAATTTTTTTCCCATGAAAGACGGTAGTTTTATTGTTTGGTAAAGGCAATACACCAATAATCACTACTGGAATATTGCTTCAAATGTAATTTGATGCAGGCTTATGGGTATTTTATCTCCGAAGATGCAACGAATGGCCATTACGCTGTTCGGGTCTTCAAATTTTTTATTCGCTCGAAGTTTAAAAAACGATTAGGTAGGGCAGATGTTAGGGTCGGAAGGCAGGGATGGATGGATTAGGTTGCAATTTGATTCGCAAAGAAAACAAGAATTTTATTTTGATTAAAACATAAAACGCTTTTTTAACTAATTGAATTATCAAGGAATGGCAAAATTAGAAAAAAACATAATTCGAAATGAACTGTTTTCTAATGATTTTGCCAGACCTTGATAACGTAAAACTTTATTCTTTAAGACTTTATCGCAAAATGGTTACGTCCCCTTCAAACAAAAGTTTTTCACCGTTGATAAAACGAACCATCGCATAATAAACATACACACCCGTAGGCGCATACACCCCTTTTATTTTGCCATCCCAACTGATCGACTGCGAGTTTGGTGGAAAATCAAAGGATTCATAGATTTTTTCGCCCCAACGGTCATAAATCTGCAAAGATTCGATGGTTTGTACCTCCGGACCGCCAAAAACTGTCAATACATTGTTGACGTCACTTTCGGGTTTGATGATGTTCGGCACGTACACGTTTTGCGTCTGCTTTACGGTTATTGTCACCCGATCACTCACTGCACAACCGTTGGTATCCACCACGCGCAGGGTAATTTGCTTGGTAAGGAACGGAACAAATGCTTGATAATAGGTTCCGGCATTCAAAGTGTCCAATAAAGGGGTCCAATAAACGGTATCTACTGCGCTTAGCGGCACCGACACGTTGGCCAAAATTTTTGCTGTATCGCCTAACGAAATGGTTAAGTCTGCACCCAGGCTGGCCGTCAACAAGGGCGGCTGGCCAATTTTAATCGTATCCGACTGCCATTCGCAGCCATTCGCGTCTTGCAAAGTGATCAGGTATTTACCCACGGTTAAAGGATAAAAATCAGTTGCACTACCAAACGGCCCGTTGTTGAGGCTAATTAAAACAGGCGGGTGGTTGCTCACGATGGAGTCTACCACAATACGACCGTTTTTATCCCCAAAACAACTGACATCAATCTTGCTTATTTTTTTGGCAAAAGGCAATTCGGCATCCAGCAACACCTCCACGACATCTTCGGCGGTACATCCGGCAGGAGTACTTACAATTAAGGTATAAGCGCCTGGGTTGGAGGTGATCAAATTGGGGTCTGTACCAACACTCAAATTGTTGCTGAGCCAGTTGTAATCAGACCCGGAGGTGGTACCCGGTCCGCCCAAAGTTGCTGAAGACTGGTTGCAATTCAAGGTTTTGTCCTCGCCAGCATCGGCATTCGGCAGTGCTTGTAATTCGACCGTTACGGTGCTTGATTTGTCTGGACAAGGCGCCTGGGCATCCACAAAGTAGGTGAACTGATAGGTTCCCGGCGTTTGTCCGCCCGTTTGAAAGGTTCCTGTGGCCTGGTTAAATTGTCCGCCCTGTACTGGCACTGAAGAAATATCTGTCCAGGTACCTCCAAAATCGGCGCCCGTGATTAAATTGACCAATTGGATGGGTAAATCTGCATCGGCACAAAGCGTCAAGGGGTCGTTGGCGATGCCGGCACTCAAAGGCTTGCTTACTTGTATCTCTAAGGTTTGACTTAAAGTGGAGGTGCACGTGGGCGCACTGCCATCGCTTACCGACAAGAAGGTATAGGTCAGGGAACTGTCTGGCGTGACCAGGAAACTCAAGGCTTGCTGGCTATTGATGGTGAAGGTGCCCGGGCCGCCTTGGTTGCTGGTATATTGCAGGGTGAGTGGGTAGGTACCTGTTCCTTTGTACTTGATCGGTACCGCAGCGCCCGCGCATATTGAAGTATCCCCGGTGATATTCACCGTCGGAAGTGGCTTCCATTTAACCGGTGCACCCGGCGTCACGCTCAAACATGGGTCATTTAAATCGATGACACCGTTGTTAAAGTTGCCTGCTACGGCCGAAATATAATAGGTAACCCCATATTGCAAACCGATGGAGTAATTGAAACTTGGCTGGCTGTTGATGCCAAGAATATTCCCCAAGGTGCTACCTGGCAGGGTGTGCAGCACAAATTCAATCTGGTCATCGCCATCCAACACTACATTTCCATCCCAAGTCGCCACGGCGGGCGCATCTGCACAAAAAACAGCAGCCGTTGTCAGGATGTTTCCAGCGTCGGTGGTGCAGTTACAGTTTTTAATGCCGGTGATGGCAGGTGTTGCACAGCCGTTGTTGTCGGTTAAGACAAAACTATAACTGCTGCTGTCGGTCAATAAAGTCGAGGTAAAATCGGGGCCATTAAAGGTGCCCGGTATGCCTGTTACCACAAAAGGCGCTGTCCCCCCTGTTGCCGTAAAACTAATCGTATATTGGGTATTGGTAGAGTTGCAAGCCTCATCGAGGGCCATGGCTGCCGGAATTTCATTAAATGTGGCCTCCAGGGTATCGGCTGCAATACAGCCACTGTTGTCCTCTACCCAGCGGAAGGTGTACGTACCGTAAACATTGGCCGTAACTGCGGAGTTGGATTTGCTTGAATCGGCAAATGCCACACTACCCGGACCTGCTATCACTTCCCATTTTCCCGAAAAACCACTGTTAATTCCTTGTAAGGTCAAATTTTGACCACAAATGGCGGTATTCGGACCAACACTCGGCGAAGGGTTTTTATGGAAAACAACGGGCTGACCTACTGCTACCGACAAACAAGGATCGGCCGGATTAGGCGTGCCGTTCAACAAGGTCCCTGCAACTATTGATATATAATAAGTCTTTTCATATACCATGCCTGATAAAAACTGGAAGGTTCCTGTGGCGTTTTGGGAAAATACTTGTCCTAAAGCGGCACCTGCTCCATCATGCAAAACATAGACGAATACATCGTTTCCATCCAGTATTTGATCATTGTTGTTTTGCGCAGTTACGGTATTTCCTTCACATGCTTCGAGGAGTTGGTTGGATAAGGTACCTGCATTGGTGCCGCAGTTACATACAAAAGAACCTGAAACGGTTGGCATGGCACAGCCGTTCGCATCCACTGCCTGGAAACTATAAGGTTGGCCGGTCGCAATGGGAAGGCTTGTGAAAATTGAATCCACAATTTGCGCCCCGTTGACAGATATCGGGGCGGTACCCCCGGAAATAGTCAGTTCGACGGTGTAGTTTTCATTGGTCGGATCGCACGTGCGGTTCAAATTGCCCAAACTTGGTTCTGGGTAAAATTCCATCGTAACCTGATCATTGGCAGCACAACCGTTGAGCATGACATCCCAATCGAGGGTGTACAAACCTGGTAGACTTACGGTTAAATTCGTAGTGCCTATTTGCGCATCTGCAAAATTAACACTTGCACCCGCGGGCCCGCTCGCGAACGCCCAGGTGCCACTACCACTAGCGTTTAATGCGATGGTCGACCCGCAAGTTTGGTTATCCGAACCCGCAATGGCCAATGGATTTTGATAAAACACTACCGGTTGTCCTTGTGCGACCGATAAACACAAATCATTGAGATCAAGGGCGCCATTCAGTTTGTTGCCGGCTACATTGGAAATATAGTAGGTAAATCCATACGTCATGCCGGGTAAAAACTGGAATGTTCCACTTGTATTTTGTGCAACAACGGCCCCCAAACTGGTACCCACGCCGGTATGCAACACAAATAAAGTCGTGTCATTGGCATCGAGGTTGGCACCGCCCAGGAACTGCGCGCTTACACTGTCTCCCTCGCAAGCGGTTAATGTTTGCAAGTCCATTTGGCCTGCATTGGTGGCGCAGTTACAGTTGTAATTACCCGTAATTGCGGCAGAAATACATCCATTCGCATCTACAATCGTAAAATCAAAGGGCGTTCCATTGGCAATAAAGGGCGAAACAAAGGTGCTGCCAATAACATTGATGCCATTTACAACATAAGGGGCTTGTCCGCCACTGATTGGGATGGTTACGTTATAGTTTTCATTGGCTCCGTCACAGTTTTCTGCCAAGGTACCTGCAGCAGGTGTTTCTTGAAAAGTAAGGACCATATCATCAGAGCCGGTACATCCATTGTTGTCAATGGTCCAGCGCACGGTATAATTACCAAAAGTACTGGCATCCACAGTTGTTACCGCACTTTGAGGATTTACAAAACTTGCAGTACCCCCAGCAGGTGTCGAAACCACACTCCAGGTACCAGTGCCAACAGATCCATTTACATCGATCGCTAATCCGCAGCCATTTTGATCCATGCCTGCGTCAGGCACAGGATTTTGATAAAACACCACAGGTTGACCTTGCGCGACGGATAGGCACGGATCGGCAGGGTCCGGAAAACCTGCGAGGTTGTTGCCCACCACATAGGATACATAATAGGTGGTGCCATAGGTCATGCCTGGCTGGAAGGCAAAAGTACCTGTCGTGTTTTGGTCATATACAAAACCCAGCGATGGTCCGCTGTTATTGTGCAAAACATAAGCGCCTACATCATTTCCATCCAGATTCTGTCCGCCTTGCTGTAGTACGGTAATCGTTGATCCCTGGCAAGTGCTGATGGGTGCCAGGTTCATTTGACCTGCATTGGTAGAGCAATTACAGTTGGTGGTTCCGGTAATAGCCTGCGAAATACAACCGTTTGCATCTGTTATTATATAGGTGTAAGGTTGTCCGCTTACAATGGCATTTGACAAAAAGGTATTTCCTGTAACGGTGCCGCCTGGTATGGTGTAAGGGGCGGTCCCATTTATAATTTGAAAACTGATGGCGTAATTTTGATTGGTTGCATCACAATCGGGTATTAAAAGTCCCGCTGTTGGGTTTGCGTTAAAATCAACGTGCACGGTATCTTGATCGCTACAAAACCCATTTTGTTCGGTCCAGAGGAATAAATAGCTTCCATTTTGCGCAGCGGTTACATCGGTGGTGTCGTTCGTGGCATTGGAAAAGCTGGCGCCCGCTGGTCCACTGATCGTCGACCAAGCGCCGGTGCTTCCCGGCACACTTTGTTGGGCTATTAATGGCGTCATGGTGCCGCACAGGGTTACATCGGCACCCGCATTGGCATTGGGTTGGGTATTTACGGTCACTGCAAAACATTGTTGCGGACCCGTACCACAAGTGCTGTTGGTTGCCACGCATACATTGCCACCGGGGGCTGTTAGCCAATTGACGGTAATGTTGCTGGTATTTTGACCAGCGGTAATAACCGCCCCGGCAGGAACCGTCCAGGTGTATCCGCTGGCGCCCGCAATCGTGGTAATCGAATAAGTTCCATTTGCGCTACTACAAACTTGCGCATCGCCTGTAATTACGGGTAGCGGCAACGATGGGCTGATGGTTACGGCATAACAAGTTGGGGTACTACTTCCACAGGTATTGAGGGCCGTAACACACAAGCTTCCGCTGGGGATATTGTCGAACCATAATACTTGAACGGTATTGGTTCCATTGCCACTTGTAATGGAACCGCCGGTGATCGACCAGTTATAAATGCTGGCGCCTGGAATTGCAGGTACGGTGTAGCTTTGGCTGATGCCTGCGCAAGGTGTTGCGTTCCCGGTAACAACCGGTGTGGTAGGAATGGCATTGACCGTAACCGGCAGGCATACCGGTTGGGTGGTGCCGCAGGTGTTGGTTGTACCCATACAAACCGTGGCGTTGCCAGCGGTGCCCCAGGTCACCACAATTTGATTGGTGCCTTGGCCCGAAACGATGGTTGCAGGGGCCGTAACGCTCCAGTTATAGGTGGTTGCATTGGGAATGGTTGGAACCTGGTACACTTCTGTCGCGCCTTCGCATACGGTGGCGGTACCGATGGGCTGCGTGGGCGTTGCCAGGGTATTTACGTTAATGGACAAACAGTTTGCTGCACTGGAGCCACAGGCATTGTTGGCGGCTACGCAGATATTTCCACCGTTGGGGCTGTTCCAGGTTACGGTAATGGTATTGGTGTTCTGACCGGAATTGATAACAACGCCTGGTGGCACCGTCCAGGTATAACTGCTGGCACCGGCTACTGCAACGATGCTGAAGGTGGCACTTTGTCCAAAACAAACGCCAGGACCACCCGAAATAAGACCGGGCGCGGCGGGCGGGTTATTGTTAATGGTAACCGTTGCGCTCGCAGAATCGCAGCAAGTGGCACCCATAAACGTACGGCAAACCAACAGTTGGTAATCGCCTGCGCTGCCGATATTGGTGATAATAGAGGTTGGAGAACCTGTGACCGTGCCGCCATTGCTGGGCGTCCAAAGATAACTGGTACCAATGCCTGTTGTTGAACCGGTGCCCAGCAATTGTGCCGAGGTTTGGCCACAACTGAGGGTAGGCGGGGGCGCAATGTTGGCTGTAACGGGCAAAACTGTTAAATTCAAGATCACATTACTATCGCAACCAGCCACCGTTTGTAGTGTTTCCTGGTAAGTTCCTGGACCGCAAGCGGATGGAAAAGATGGGTTGGTTGAGCATCCGCCATCACAAATGGTTTCATTTAAAAAAACGGTTTTGGGTTGGTTGGCGGTCAGGTTTAAGGTGGCTGTATATGGACAACCGTTTTGGGTCAGGTTTCTTACGTAAGTGCCTGTTTGGCAATATGTTTGGTTGTAAAATACGGTGCAAGTTGGCGAACAAACCGTTTGGTCTTCCTCAATGTTTTCTGGTATGGGGTTAATGACCACATTGACACAATTGAGGGTAACGTCGCCACAAAAAGGTGGTTGGGACGAATTGAGCTGAGTGGTCAATTGGGTAACTGTGAGTACACCATCGGGCGTAGGCAACAAGGGGGCTTGGGTTGCCAGGTACGATAAGCCGCACACCGAATAAGTGCCGGCGGGGTAGGTAGACAAATCAGGTGCAGGGTCTAAGGCCTGAATAATGCCGCCAGTTCCACTAATAATATAGGTGTATTCATATTCGCCTGCAGGCGGTGCGGGGCTGTTGGCGGTATAAGTAGGGGGTAAATTGAGCGCAAGGTTGGTTGAGCCTTCACAAGCAATAATATCGTTTTGGGTCAGGTTACCGGCATTGGCCGCACAGGAAAAACAGTCAATGCCTGTAGGATCACAAAAAATGATTTCATAGCTGGTAAAGTTTCCCACGTCTACGGCTTGTCCATCCACCACCGTAAGGGTCCATTGTCCGTTCACCGGGCCGGAGTTGAAATTTTCCAAACAGCCATTGTTCGGATAGTAGCTGCCAAAATAACTGCCAAACATTCCCCAGGCCTGGTTATTATTCCAGGCATTGTTAAAACCCGGATCCGGAATGGCCGGATCACCACAAGGCACAAAATTAATGTCCCAGGTTGTAAAGTCTGTCGGTCCGAATAAACCAATTGGGCCAATCAGTGTTACGGATTGACCAGAAGGAGAGGTAAGGGTAATTTGAAGGTCGCCCAGATACTCATGGTCAAACGTAAGGTGCACACCGCATACGCCCTGGCCGTTTTGTCCTAAGGTCGGATTTGCTGCATTTTGTACCTGAATAAAGAAATTACCCGTAAAACCATCTGGCATAAACTGCGGGCAATTGGTACAATCACAAGGTGTTTGCGCGAGGGAACGGTAACTCGAAAGGGCTAAACATGCCAACAAAAGGCAAAAACGGATGGTGCGGGGGGTAAGAAAAGCACTTGGGAGTATTGCTAGCATGTGTCTTATGTTTGGTATTATCAATTTTTTCAAAATTAAATTCTAAATCGGGCGGATTATTTGCCAGTTTTAGAAATAAATTTGGGGTCAATCTCAGAATAAAGAACTGCCAAAGTAGTATATTTTGTCAAAATTGTACTAGCGCATTCATTTTATGTTTCGGCATGTACCAAATGCGGTAGTTTTGCAAAGTTTTTCACTGCTTCATCCTTCAATCATTTTGTGCGGATTGTTCGCTCAAATCAAAATAATACCTGACTAGATGAAAATTGGTAGAGTAGCGCTGCCTGTTATATTTTTGTTTTTTATAAACGACTTGATCCTTGTGGGGCAAAACCCGCTTGTCGTGCCTGGTTCGTACTTAATGCAAGTACAAACTGAAAAGGATTTAAATGCCTATTTGGCTGATTTTCAACGCAATAATTCGGACTTAATTGCCAGTTTAACACTTGTTTCCGATGCTTTTCAGGTGGCTATGTTTCAAACCACCCAACAACAAACTTTAACATCTGCTGATCTCCGCCGCTTGCGCAACCAGCTGGGCGTTCGGGTAATCCAGGCGAATCACATCCTGGAAGACCGTACCCCCATTGCGCCCCTTAATATATTGCCCAATGATCCTTTGTTGCCCTTGCAATGGCAATATCAAAATACAGGTATGGACGGCGGTGTCGTTGGCGCAGACCTGGAAGCGCTCGACGCCTGGAATATTACGACGGGAGGTATTACCGCAGCGCATGACTCCATTGTCGTGGCCATTATTGATGGCGGTTTTGCCGCAACCCACATGGACATTGCCAACAATATTTGGGTTAATCATGCCGAAATACCAGCAGATGGTGTGGATAATGACCAAAATGGCTTTATCGATGATTTTCGTGGATGGAATGTACTGCTCGAAAAGGACGCCGTGATCGGCAATGGAGGCGCACACGGAACGCCCATAGCCGGCATCATCGGCGCAACCGGCAACAATGATCTTGGCGTAAGCGGCGTCAATTGGCAGGTGAAAATGATGTTGGTGGTGGGCAATAACACCGAAGATCAAATTTTAAAAGCCTACGATTATGTCCTGAAATCCAGGCGTTTATATAATGAAACCAATGGAAGTCAAGGGGCTTTTGTGGTGGCTGTAAATTGCTCCTGGGGCCTCAATTATGGCCAGGCTTCAGATGCGCCGATTTGGTGCAGTGTTTTTGATACCTTGGGGCAAGCGGGCATACTCAGCGTGGCTGCTACGGCCAATATTCCTGTCAATGTGGATGCAGTCGGCGATTTGCCCACCAGTTGTCCAAGCGATTTCCTGATCGCCGTAACCAGTTTGAACAAACAAGACAACAAAGCGCCAAATGCAGCCTGGGGAACTGAACATATTGACCTGGGGGCCTATGGGCAAGACGTTTACACGACCGCAATCAATGATGGGTATGGTAATTTTGAAGGAACTTCCTATGCCGCCCCGCAGGTGAGTGGCGCCATCGCGCTGTTGTATGCCGCACCTTGTTCCGAATTGATCGCCCTGGCAAAGTCAAATCCAATTGCCGCCGCCAAATACGCCCGTGGCCTGTTGATGGAAAGTGTTCAGCCCAACATGGCCTTGCAAAACATCACGAAAAGCCACGGCCGACTAAATTTATACCAACTTTTACAATATTATCAGGATAAATGCAGCACTTGTGAGGCACCATTTGCTTTAAAAACCGTTGCAACTGAGGATACTTTTGTGCAGGTTTCCTGGCTTAGCAGCCTTAACACGGCCCCGTTTGAGCTCCGTTTTAGACAACAAGGAACGGCAGATTGGCTGCTGTATGAACTACATGATAATACCCACAAATTCAATGAATTAGCCCCATGTACTTCGTATGAATTTGCGGTTCGGATGCAATGTAGCGATTCACTTTGGAGCAAATGGTCGGCCGTATTTAAGTTTACGACAGGCGGTTGTTGTACTGCTCCCGCCTTCATTCCACCCGTGGTGCTTTCTGAAACCGAAATCACCCTCCAGTGGAATGTCGGCCCGCAAATGGATACGATTGCACTGCAATTCAGGGCGCGACTAGACACTAGTTGGCAAACCTTGTTGATCAACGAATCTCCATTTACCCTCCAAGATTTAAATCCCTGCACAGATTATGCCTTTCGATGGAAGGCTTTGTGTGCGGATAAAGAAAGTGCATTGAGTGAAGTTTTATATGTAAAAACTTTAGGATGTGGCGCTTGTATGGATTTTGAATATTGCATTGCCAGCGCATCGAACGCAACGCAAGAATGGATTGAATCGGTGAGTATTGGAGATTGGCAACAAACGACCACCGGAATTTCCGAACAGCCCTACCAGGATTTTACCGGCAAAAACCAACAAATTACCCTGGAAATAACCGCAGGTATGAGTTATCCGGTGACCATTACGCCTGGATTTATGGGTTCGGCCAACAAGGAATTTTATCGGATTTATATTGACTTTGACGGCGATGGGGTTTTTCAGGACAATGAACGGTGTTTTGATCCGGGTTTCGCCCATGATTTAACCGCAACTGGTTGGCTTACGGCGCCTCAAAATTTGACGCCCGGCTTGAGCAGGATGCGTATTATGATGAAACACGAAAATGAATTCAGTTTGGCACCGGAGCCGTGTGAAACCTTTGAAATGGGGCAAGTGGAAGATTATTGTGTGCAACTTAGCGCAACTCCAAGTAGTACGAGTGGCGTAATGTCTTCGAAATCCGTGTTTTATGCTAGTCCGCAACCTGCTGCAACGTTTACCACCATTCACCAAACAGATCAACAGTCACAAGCAGGTACACTCACGCTGATGGATCCTTTGGGCAGGATGTTGCAACAATTCAAAACACCGCAATTTCCCTGCATGGTCGATATGCATTTGTTGCCTGTTGGTGTTTATCTGTTAAAAATACAAACAGGAGCAGCCCAGCAAACTTTGCAAATTATCCATCAGTAAGATCGTGTATCCAGCAAGGAAATCCATTATAAAACGAAGAGGTGCCCAAAGCAACGCCAAGTATAACACCCGAGGCTTCCTTTATTCCCGTGTAAATGCGTAAATTCTATTGGCGGGGTGACTAAAAAAAGTCGCCCCGTCAATAGAATTTACGCATTTACACAGGATTTATGTAGGCTTTATTTGTTATATGCAATTTGGGTAGCCTTTTATCTTCCGTTGGTTATATTTACCCTCAATACGCCCATTTAAGGTAAAGCGATCCCCAGGTAAAACCGCCCCCAAAGGCAGTAAGTACCACATTATCACCTTTTTTCAGTTGCTTTTCGTATTCCCAGAGGCACAAAGGCAAAGTTCCTGCAGTGGTATTTCCGTACTTTTCGATGTTGAGCATCACTTTTTCCAATGGGAAATGCAGGTGTTCGGCTACCGACGTGATGATGCGCATGTTTGCCTGGTGGGGTACCAGCCAGTCGACATCTTCGGCCGTCATTTTATTGCGGCGAATCACTTCTTCTACCGTACTGACCATGCCGCGCACCGCGTGCATAAATACCCGCTTGCCATCCTGATAAGCAAAATGTTCGCGGTTTGCAACCGTTTCGGCGGTCGCAGGATGCAGGGAGCCGCCTGCTTTCATATGCAGTACATGTCGACCCGTGCCATCGCCACGCAATACAAAATCCTGGATGCCGGTCCCATCTTTACGGGCTTCCAAGAGCACCGCGCCCGCGCCATCGCCAAAAATGACACAGGTGTTGCGATCGGTATAATCAATGATGGAAGACATCATATCGGCCCCAACCACAATTACCTTCTTATAGGTCTCATTTTGAATAAATTGCGCGCCCGTAGTGAGGGCAAAAAGAAACCCCGAACAAGCGGCATTCAGATCAAAACCAAAGGCGTTTTTAGCGCCTACTTTATCACAAACTGTATTAGCCGTATCTGGAAAAATCATATCCGCTGTAACCGTAGCAACAATGATCAGATCAATTTCACCGGGTTTGGTGCCCGTTTTTTCCAGTAAGCCTTTTACTGCTTCGGCACACATATCGCTGGTTGCCCATCCTGGTGTTCTTAAAATTCTCCGTTCTTTAATCCCGGTTCGGCTGGTAATCCATTCGTCGTTGGTATCCACCATTTTTTCGAGATCAAAATTAGTCAACCGATCTTCCGGAACCCAGCCCTGAACACCGGTAATCGCAGCGCGCGTTTTTCCCATGCTTGTTTTGTAATTTAAAAATTCGGACAAAGGTAGTGAACGCTTTGAAAATACCGCAGTGATTTGGGCGGTCGAGGGAATGCGATACTATTTTTTGCGCTTCCGGGCTGTGCATGACTACCATTTGGCTTGAGTTGCATAAGTTTGCTCTATGAAATCTTTTTTGTCGCTCGTTAAGTTTAGCCACACCGTTTTTGCCCTGCCATTTGCGCTCACCGGCTTTTTTATTGCCATTTCGGTGGATGCAGCGGGTATGGATTGGCAAAAATTCGGATTGGTTTTGCTCTGTATGGTTTTTGCACGCAATGCCGCCATGGGTTTTAACCGTTACCTCGATCGTGATATCGATGCTGCCAATCCGCGCACCGCTGGCCGCGAAATACCTTCAGGTGTCATTTCACCGCGGGCTGCCCTTCTTTTTGTGGTTTCAAACGCCCTTTTGTTTGTTGGAACCACCTGGTTTATCAACTTGATCTGTTTTTTACTTTCGCCGGTTGCTTTGCTGGTGGTGCTGGGGTATAGTTACACCAAGCGTTTTACCTGGCTTTGTCATTTGGTATTGGGTTTGGGGCTTTCGCTGGCACCTGTGGGTGCTTATTTGGCCGTTACGGGGCATTTTGACTGGCTTCCGGTGCTGTATGGATGTGCAGTGTTGACCTGGGTAGCCGGGTTTGACATTATTTATGCCTTGCAGGATGCGGCTTTTGATCAAAGTAAAAAACTGTATTCCATGCCTGCTTTTTTTGGTGGAAAAACGGCGTTGCGCATATCGGAACTGCTGCATGTTGGCACGGCCTGCTTTATGCTCCTGGCGGGCTGGCAGTTACACCAGTTGCTTCCCGAGGCAGCGGGCTGGTTGGCCTGGACGGGTACCGCGCTTTTTTTGGGGCTGCTCATTTTTCAACATACGATTGTGAAAATCAATGATCTAAGCCGGGTGAATCTTGCATTTTTTACCACCAATGGTATTGCAAGTGTATTGTTTGGAGTTTTTACCATCACAGATCTATTATCCAGTGCGTTTTAACATGATCCATCCATACGCCTTGTTGGGCTGCCTTTTTTGCTGCTGCTTTTCTGTGCAAGCGCAATCCGTGCAGGTGTTGACAAACCGGGCCGGTCGCCAGTTGAACAGTGGCAACCTGGAGGAAGCCGCCACGTTGTACGAGCGCGCCGGACGTTTGAAAGGTGGAAAAACCATCCAAATGTTGCAGGCGGGTGATTGTTATTTTCGCTTGCGGCATTATGAAAAATCGGCCGATTGTTACCGCAGCGCGGCGGCCTTGACCGATAAAGATGCGAAAGCGGGCATACAATACGGCCGCGCCTTAAAACAATGCGGCCGCTATCTGGAGGCTGCGGAGGTATTTCGGAATTTTGCACGCAATTACCAGGGGCCCGAAAAAGCCCAATTGGTGGTGGTGGTACAACAGGAAATAAAAGGATGCGGCCTGGCCATCGAACAGGAAGCGCAAATTGATACCACCCGGTTGCCCGATTTTTTGTTGGACCTGATGCCGCCTGCCATCAATTCGGACGATATCGAAATTGCACCCATTCCGTTCTCCGACAAGCTGTTATACTTTGTGGTGGTGAACGCGGAAGGCAATACTTTGATGCGCAGTTTGAAAAAAGAAAACAAATGGCAAAAGGCCGAACGTGCCGAAGGCTTGCCGGAAGCCATTTCCAAACGGTTTGGCAGTGGGGCTTTTTCGCCCGACGGGAAACGGTTTTATTGTACCCAATGTACGGCGCAGCGGCGGTCTAAAGCACAAATCAAGCAAGGAATTGCCCTGCGTTGTGAAATTTACCAAACCCATCGCACCGACGAGGGTTGGTCCGATCCGATCCGGTTGCCGGAGTATATCAACCTGGCGGGCACTTCGGTGTTGCACCCATTTGTAACCCAGGAGCCCGGCAAAGAAATTTTGTATTTTGCCAGTGATCGACCGGGTTCGCTGGGAGGCCTGGACTTGTACCGATGTGAACGTTCGCTTAAAACAGACACCCTGGACTTTAGTTTGCCCCAAAACCTGGGCGTACAAATCAATACCTGGGGCGAAGAGGTTTCGCCCTTTGTGGATGGTTTTACCCAAACTTTGTGGTTTAGCAGCAACGGCCAGGCAACCATCGGCGGACTGGATATTTTTAAAACCAACTGGGAGGAAGGGGCCTGGAGTGTGCCACAAAATGCGGGTACACCGTTTAATTCACCTGCCGATGACCTGTTTTTGGTATGGAAAAAAAATGGTCGGGGTGGTTACCTGATTTCCAATAGATTATTTGGAACAGCGCGCACCAATACCATCTCACAGGATATTTTTGAATTTTTACCCAACGAAAAAGAATAAAATTTTGGATTATGGCGCAACTTTTTCGGCAGATTTTGATGCTTATACGACCGGAGCACTGGGTGAAAAATCTATTTGTATTCATTCCGGCCTTTTTTGCAGCCAAACTCACGGATATCCCGGTACTATTCGCTGCCATTTCCGGCTTTTTGTCATTTTGCCTCATTGCATCTGCGGTGTACACGCTCAATGACCTGGCAGATGCAGCAGAAGACCGCAACCACCCGGATAAATGCAAGCGCCCGTTGGCAAGTGGCGCCATGCGCCCGTCGCAGGCAAAGGTGGTGTTGGTTGTTTTATTGTTTGGCGGTACTGCCCTTGCCGCTTCCATCAATTGGGAAGCCTTGCTTATTGCCCTGTTGTATTTTATCATCAACGTGTTTTACTCCTTCGGGTTGAAGCACATTGCCATTATTGATATCGCCTTAATCGGATTGGGCTTTTTGTTGCGGGTGTTTATGGGTGGTGTATCAACGGGTGTTTCGGTATCCCAATGGCTGATTGTGCTTACGTTTTTGATCGCCCTTATCTTGGGCTTGGCCAAAAGACGGGGCGAATACGTGATTGCCACCAATGGATTGAATTTCAGGAAAGCGCTGGAAGGCTATAACATGCCTTTTTTGGATGCGAGTATGGTGGTTTGCTCTACGGTGGCCATTGTAGCCTATATTATGTATTGTTTTTCGCCAGAGGTAACGACCCGGATTGGGAGCGACAAGATTTTTTATACGTCTTTTTTCGTGGTATTGGGCGTGTTGCGCTATCTGCAACTCACATTGGTGTACAATAAAACCGAATCGCCCACGCGCGCGCTCCTGCGCGATGCCTTTTTACAGATTGTGTTATTGATGTGGATTGGCGCATTTTGCTGGTTGTTGTATATGCGGAAGTGGATGTGAGGGGGAGGGTAAAATAGGATCGCCGTTTCGATGATAATATACAATATTAATTTTTTATTAATTTGCCAGATTTAACAAATCAATTCAATTTATCCACTTATATTTGTTTAAACAAAATTTAAATTTTTCTTATTATGAAACTCAAACAAATTCCGCCACTTTTAATTTTGCTCACACTCCTTTATTGGGGTACCTCCTGTAAATCTAATGATCAGGGGGACACAGATTCAACCAATCAGGCACTAGTGTCAAATTGTGTTGTAGAATTAACGTACGATGCTGAAACCACCTCCATGATGGAAGCAGCAAATCCGCAAGAAGCCGCGCAATTAACCGAACTCGACAAAGCCTTGATGCTCCCGAAGAATGACCGAAAATTAGAATCCATTTGCCTGAAAGAAGACGGAAAGTACTTGATTACCTCGGAATATATGACACCAACGCACCCTATTCAGTATCCTGTCGGAACCATCGGGGAGCCGTTTAAGCCCCGCTACAAAAAAGTGATTAATAACAACGGCGATCTTACATTTCTAAATGCGCTCGGAGAAACAATTTACAATGACGGTACATTTACCACGCCCACTACAGAAGTGTTGTCGGTTATAGAATTATTTCAAACCTTGAAGACACAACCTGCTGTAACCGATGCTGATTTTAACAATACGATATCTTTACTTACCACCAATGGACTTAATACGACCCAGTTTCCGAATGGGATCGTAGCTGCTCGAACCAATCATACCGATAACTCGTACAGTATAGCGATTATAGATAAAAATGCCCACATGCAAACCGGACAACTCAATTTTGATGCGAATGGTGTGTTGCAACACCTTTTTATGATAAAACTAAGTGGGGTTGCGCCTCAGGTAGTTTTTGAACGCATGGTTCAGGTGGACTTTATCAATGCTTTCGAAAGCGGTATACGATTAAAACGCACCCAGTTGACGAATTATCAAACATTTAATCTCTTATTCTAAACCTAAAAAACGCAATGAAAAAAATATTCTTAATTTTCGGATTGCTTTGTTTATCAGGTGTTGTTCATCTGTATGCTCAAACGCCTCGTAAAACGCTTTGGCTTAGCGGCCCCGGCCTTACCTCGCCCCAATGGTTAAATACGATCGGAATAGCTCAAATGGAGTCTTATAAGTTTGATCAGGTTAACACATGGCAATATTATAATAACACAAATGCGAATGATATTCCAACATGGGCACAACAATTTAATACCCAAATGGCAAATGCAGGTCAGACAGATGTGTTGGGCATTGGGCACGATGCCGGAGGGTTAATTTTGCGGTATATGGCCCAGTTGCAGTCGACCAATGGTCTGAATGCGATCATTTTGGATGGAGTGCCGAATCAAGGGGGCGCAGTATTTTCAAAATTAACACCAACATCAGATGGGATTTTGTCTGAAGCGCAGAGACTAGTAAATAATGCTTTAAACTACAGAACTCAAGCCCAAAATTGTGTGGCATGCCGTACCATTGAAGCGACGCAAAGTTATATCAATACATTCGCCGTTTCTTCAATAGCTGATTATTATCGCCAATTAAAGCCTGGTAGTCCATTAATTACGAATTTGCAAACTCCTACCATCCCTTATGCGGTTATTTGGGGGAATGAAAATGATGATGCGCTTGGTCTTACCCGGCTAATGAGTTCGTGGTCTAACGCCGGCCTTCAGGGACAGGATAGAGAATACCTGGAGTGCATGGGGAAAGAGTTAGAGCAGCGACTTGTTAGTGCTAACCAAAACTTTGCAATCAGCACTCTAAGGGCAATTGCTGGACTGGCAGGCGCTGTTTCAAAACTTAAACTTTCACAACCAGGTACAGTAGGAGCCGTAATTGAATCAACTTTAAATGCAGTTGCTACAGGACTTCGGGGTTTGTATGATTTGAAAAACGAGTTTCGTGAAATTCTTGAATGTGAATTAGTGCATCAAGCTTTGAATGCAAAGTGGACTTTAATGAATTTTCCTTACAATGCGATAACAGAGACTATTACGGTGCCTAATTGTTATTCGCTGATTAGTTGTGATGATTGCTGGACACAATATGCTTCTGACCATGATGATCAGATTTTGGGTTATTGTTTATCGGTTTGCAATGAACAGATTTGTGACGGTACTACGACCGCTACTGTAACCTATCTGGTACCAGAGCCCAACGACGCCCTCTATACCAAAACGGAGCAATCGCTTGCAGGGGCAGCGAAAACGTACGAAGCAATAAGTTGTAACCACATGCAGGAATCCTTTTGGTTATATCCAACTGTAAGAGATGCATTTACTGACTTATTCAACGGAGGTGCTGGTGCAGCTTTTGTGGTTCCAAAATAATGATTGAATAATAAATATGTATAAATCATATTTGATTGCGCGGCATTTCCATAAGCGAAATGCCGCGCTTATTTGCACTTTATGGCTGCTGGGTCTTTTGTTCTTAGATGCCTGTGGCAATTTGAAAAAACCAAGCGAAGCTGCGTCGTTGTCGCAAGCATGGCGATTGAATGTAGCGCCATCCTCCCAGCAATTTGAAAGTATTTATCCGATTATTGCCGGAGACGATGTTTTATGCTCTGCCTATCAGGAAAGGAATTTGGTGTTTTTCTGTTGCGGGCTTAAAGATGGTGCACTGCGCTGGCGTTTTAGCGATACCACACTCCATGATGCACCGTATTATAACTTGAAAGCAATCAGTCTTCAGAATCAGTTTGTTTTACCCCTTGGTAATACGATCCTGACCTTACGCAAAAAAGATGGCAAGCCCGTTTGGTGTCTTGATATTAAAAACAACGCCGAACAATTTTTGGAACAAGTGGGCCAAAATAGTTTTTTGCAAGCACGCAATGACTGGACAACCCGAAGTTCATCGGTGTTGCGTATTAATGTTGAAAGCGGCAAAGTGGATACCTTGTTTCAACGCGCCTGGCCAGATTCTTGTAAATTATTAATCCGAACACCAGCGGTATTGCCCAATGGCAATTTGATTTATAGCAGTATTGCCTTGAATACTGTTACCCGAAGTACCAAGGCGTTTTGGTACTTGTTGGATGGACGCGATTTCAAGTTACTAAAATCGGGCATGGCCTATACTGACAACGCAGAAGGACTTGGTATAACGAAACAGCCGATCGTGGTTGGAGATAAGGTAATCCTTTGCGCCTATGACCAATTGTTTTGCCTCGATGGGCAGGGGCAGGAACAATGGCGCGTCAAAATGCCCAGGGATATGTTGAGTTCCGTCCCTTTGTTTTACCAAGATGCGCTTTTCTGCGCAATGGAAGACGGATTCCTTTACAAAATTAATGTATCCACTGGTGTTACCCAATGGAAATCAAAAGCATCTGGAACGCCTAGTCGTATGGAGGTTTTTGGACCGCAAATTTTTCTAGTGGGCGGTGGAGATGGCTTGCTGTACACCTTTGATATCCAGGACGGCCGTATGATTCGGAAAATGGAATCTCCAAACAATCCATACCGGAAAAATGCACATTTCAGGCGCTTTATTGGTTTGGATGCGGCCAAAGGCTTACTCCTGCTTTATGACGGGAACGATTTACGTGCTTTTAATTTGTTGGACAGGGATAAGTAATGTTAAATGTTATTCAAAAATTTCATTTATTGACCCCGCCACCGAATGCTCACACTGAAACTCAAAACCCAACAAATACGCAATGGTTTGCGCCATCTGTTTCTGCCAAATTTGCATGGGTTGTTTTACCTCACCTTTTGCCTCGATATTGGGGGCCAATACCGCACACCAGATCGCATCACTGCCCTCTACCAAGGCATGGTGGTTGCACCAGCCATCTTTGTTGCCGCGACCGTGATCGGTGGTGATCAGGATGGCAGAACGGCTGCGGTAGATTGGGTCATTTTGAATAAACTGATATAAATCGGCCAAACAGGCATCAAAATGTCGGGCGGCATCCAAATAACCGGCGTAGTTGCCGAGGTGCGCATATTCATCCGTTTCGCCCAAACCTATTAAAGTTACCCTTGGATGTGCCACTTGCAGGTAGTTTTTGGCAAATGCCCAGGTAAGTGAATCGGGCCGAACGCCGGTATGCAAATTTGCCGGAATAAGATGTTGCAGTGCATTGAGGCGCACTTGCTCGGCATTTACCGGCCCGTCGGTGCGGTTTTCAAAACCGGCATTGACAGTAAATTCGGCGCGGTTTTCATTTAAAATATAAGGGAAAGCGTCCCAGGAGCCAAAAGCAGCCACTTTTCCGCGCGTACCCGCCTGTTTGTTCAGGTATTCAAATACATTGGTGTTGGGGTTTTGCTTCTTGGCATTCGACCAAATGCGCAAATCATCCGGACCACCCGAAAAGAGTTCGTTGTAACCGGGGTAGGAAAACCAAAGGTTATTGTCGACATTCATTTGGTTGCCATAAGCGCGGTTGCCGTAAATCTGGCCGTTTTTTGCCAATTTAGACCAAAAGAAGGGCATTAGTTGTGCGCGGCGTGCTTCGGGCGTTCGGGCGCCATACTGATTTTGATAGGCTAATTGTTGTGCTGGGTCGATGGTGCCCATCAAATACGGGTCGGCACCCGTGAATACTTCCTGCCAGCGTAAACCATCGGTGGTAACTACAAATACAAAATCAGCAACGGGGGGATGGGTGGTACCTTTGGGTACCTGCAGGGTACAATGCCGCAGGGTAGCCGTGCAATACTGCTGTATCAGGGAAAGACCATGAACATCGGTAGTCGTTTTGGTAAAATCCCGTGCTTGCAGTTGGGAGCGGGTGAAGGCCAGGTGTTCCGGCGCATCGGGAGCAGAAAGGGGTAGGGTAGAAAAAAGGCAGAACAGTACTACTGCGAGAAGGTGCTTCATCTTTATGTGCGAAAAACCGGGCCGCAATGAATTTAAAGCGCACCCGGATTATGACATTTTTCGTTTTGTCGCACAAAGATTGGACCTCCATCCTGAATGGATGGAAAGTAGGTATTAACTTAGTATAAAATAATTGTTAATCAAGGGTTTAAACCTTTTCGCCCACAAACAGGCAATATTCCCAAACACCTCCGTAGGCTTTTCTGATAGACTTATACACGGGTTTGAAGGTGTTTTCCAGCACCGGCATCAGGTGGGCTTCCATGCGCACATGGTTTTTGCCCATCCACCAGCGGAAAAATTTGGAACGGGAATAGTGGAAATCCACCACCGCAATTTTACCGCCCACGGGCAGGTCTTCAGCGGCTTTGGCAATCGCATCTTCCCAGCCCGGATTGAACATGGTCAAGGCATAAGAAATCAGGATGACATCCGGCTTTTGCTCTAGGTTAAAACTATGGGGCGCATAAGGCTTTTCAATCAATTGCACCTTATTGGGAAACGCGGCCATGTTTTTTTCGGCTTGTTGCAACATATCGGCCGATACATCCACCCCGATCAAGGACAAATTGGGGAAGGCACCAGCCAGTCTTTTCAAGTTGTAGCCCGTGCCGCATCCCACTTCCAGCAGCGTTAATTTTGCTTGCGGATCAATGCCCATGCGGGTAATAATTTCTTTGCGCCCAAAAAGGAAGGTCCAGCGGGTAGCATCGTATATTTTGGCATGCAGGCGGTAGTAGCCGTGCATGTTTTGGTTTTGTTGTTCGGTTGCAGCGCCTGTGCCTGCTGTAATAGGTGTGTGTTCCATATTGGCTTCGATTATATACCCAGATTTAAACGGATCTGAAGGGTGGACGTGTTAGCGTACGGTTGCAATATGCGTGCTCGCGTAAGTGCCAACCCGGTCGTTGTTGTGCGACCATTGTGCTGCTTCGAGGTCAAATTTCAGTTTTTCCGGAACCCATTTTGGCAGGAAACTGGCATCTGGCGCGGCCGAACGCAACAGTATTTTAGTGCCAGGGCGGGCATTTTCAAAAATCAGTTTCCATTCTTCTTCCAGCGCCGGATAGTTGTTGGCAGCCAGCCAGTCCTGGTGATCGAGCAGAATGAAATGTGAATATTTGCCCGGATTGGTTTGCAAAAAGTGACTCAAGGTCATGGAATGCGTGGCAATCCGGTCGACGCGACTTTTTAAGGTATCGAAATTCTCGGCTTTCAAATAGCTCGGGCAAGAACCGGGTAAATATGTCCCAAAGAAATACAATTGCCAGAAGTAATTGTCTTGAATGGGGATACCGGTAAACACCTGGCGCATGCACTGGCGCACATACCCGGCCATGCCGTCGGTATATTTTTCGCGGGCCATTTGCTGCTGACTTTTGGGAACGCCGAGCATGCTTTGTACCACGTGCCGGCTCAAAAACCAAGACAGGAAGCGATTGAGGAAACGCGGCTCCAGGGCATCATATACCGCTTGTTGGTCGGTCATGTTTTGGGAGTCGAACAGTTTTTGGATCAAACGCTCCGTTTCGGGTTGCGTTTTGAGCCATTGCCGAACCATCCAGGCCACGGTACCGCTGCTGCCACGCCAGTAAAAACTTTTGCGAACGCCGCGACCAGAGAAGTAATCGCCAATATTATTGTCCCAAAACTCCCGGCTATAATCGGCTTGGAGGGCAGACTTTACATTGGTGCGATAGAATTCTTTTGCCTGGTCGAAAGCGCCGGTACCAAAATAGTTATAAAGGTCCTGGTGTGTTCCAACTTGGAATAAGCCTTTTTTGAGATCCAGTAAGGCGTTCTGGCGGGGGTTGACATCAATGGCGTCAATACTTTTTGGGTTGTCAAGCAAGTAATCGAGTGCATTACAACCTGCGCTGGTCAACATCACGATTTCACTATGCTCATCAAAATTCAGAATACCTCGATCACAACGAGGGTCTTCCCAACAGGTATTATAAACCAGATTCCCAGTGTGTATTTTTTTAAATACAACTTCTTCAATACTTTGTAGCGCCGACATGTACGGTACAGTTGATGATTTGATATCCTGCAAAGGAACGGCGATAAATCGGACTATTTTATGAATTTTGAATGATCTTAAAATTAAATTTTTGTGCATTCCTTTCGCCCCTAAAGGTTAAGGCAGTTTTAAGAAACAGTTACCTTATGGTAAAGTATTGAATTTCAGGCAAAATGCGCCTTAATCTTGCATCGTTCATTCAACCATTTCGATGAAAAATCCATCTTACGTTACCCGGCGTCTTTCCACTGCGCACCCTGTTTTTTTTGCCCTTTATGCCTGTGTTGCTGCATTTATGGCCTACGCCTGCATGTACGGCTTTCGAAAACCCTTTGCTGCTGCGGGCTATGGAGGATGGACCTTATGGGGCATCGACTATAAAATAGTCCTGGTGAGTGCCCAGGTATTTGGCTATGCTTTGTCCAAATTTATAGGCATTCGGTTTATCAGCGGCATGACGCCTGAGCGGCGCGCTGTAGCCCTTTTAGGGTTGATTGGCATAGCACAATTGGCCTTGTTGGGTTTTGCTTTAACCCCGTTTCCTTATAATGCGGTGTGGCTTTTTGTAAATGGCATGCCGTTGGGAATGATTTTCGGGCTGGTGTTTGGATACCTGGAAGGTCGGCGCAGCACCGAATTGTTGGCGGCTGCCTTGAGCGTCAATTTCATCATTTCGAGCGGTTTTGTAAAATCGGTGGGTAAAAATTTGTTGTTGAGTGGCACTTCCGAGTGGTGGATGCCTTTTATGGCGGGTTTGTATTTTGTTCCATTTTTGCTGCTTGCGGTTTGGATGTTGGAACAAATGCCGCCGCCCAATGCCGAAGATATTCTGGCGCGTACCGAACGCAAAAAAATGAGCAAAGCCGACCGCAAGCATTTATGGCGAAAATACATGCCGGGTTTTTTGTTCTTCACCATCGGCTACCTGATGCTGACGATCATCCGCGACGTGCGCGACAATTTTGCCGTTGAAATTTGGTCAGAATTGGGGTATGCTGGCCAACCAACCATTCTGACGACTGCCGAATTGCCCGTTGCCGCCCTTACGCTCATTGGTTTGGGGGCTTTATCCCTGGTGCGCGACAACTTTAAGGCATTTTGGATCAACCATGCTTTGTGTTTGGCGGGCGCGCTTTTATTGGTCGTGAGCACGTATTTATTTCAAATTCAGTTGATTTCACCCATTACCTGGATGGTATTGAGTGGGTTCGGATTGTTTTTGCCGTATGTCATATTTAACGGGGTGATGTTTGACCGTTTTTTAGCCGCGTATAAAGAGCCGGGCAATGTGGGCTTTTTGATTTACATCGCCGATGCTTTCGGGTATTTGGGGGCGGTGATGGTGTTGTTGTGGCGCAATTTCGGTTTTGCGAAGGTGAGTTGGCTGGATTTTTATCAAAAACTGTGTTACATCGGGATGGGGTTGTTTGCAATAACGATCCTCATTGCCTGGGCCTATTTTTTACGGCGCAAAAAAGCATTAGAAGCAGAACACGCAGTTGCGTAATTTTTTTTAATATAATATTCAATTTGCATGGAAAACAAGTACGATGTTGCTGTAGTTGGCGCGGGTATTCTTGGTTTGGCAATCGCTTATGTAGCAGCCAAAAGAGGGAATAAAGTGGTAGTGTTTGAGCGCAGTACCAAGGCGATGGGGGCCAGTGTACGCAATTTTGGCCTGATTTGGCCGATTGGGCAGCCTTCCGGGGCGGCACTCAACCAGGCACTGCGCACCAGAACGGTTTGGCTACAACTTGCCCAGGAAGCGGGTTTGCCCGTAGAAGCCAATGGTTCCTTACACCTGGCGTATCAGGAGGAAGAGGTGGCCGTCCTGGAAGAATTTATGGCCACTACCCGGGATGCGGGCTACCAATGCACACTGCTTCAGCCCGACGAAGCCGTAAAATTCAGTCCGGCCGTACGCACCGAAGGATTGAAATTGGCGATGCACAGTGGAACCGAATTGACGGTATCCACCCGGCAGGCAATCCCATTATTGGCCGATTATCTGCAAAAGACCTATAAAGTTTCTTTTCACTACGGTACCGCTATTACGCACGTACAGCCTGGTTTTTTGTCCGATTTTTATGAAATGTACAGTGCGGAGCGGATTTATATCTGTGGTGGCCAGGATTTTGAGACCTTGTATCCGGCCATCTTCAGGGAAAGCGGCATTACACGGTGTAAGTTGCAAATGATGCGCACCGGCAAGCAGCCGAATGATTGGAAACTGGGCGCATCGCTGTGTTCGGGTCTTACCATGCGCCATTACGAAGCGTTTGCGCATTGTGGTAGTTTGGCGGCGCTGGATGCTTATTTTGAACGCGAAATGCCGGAATTTGGACGCTGGGGCATCCACGTCATGTTGTCGCAAAACGCCCAGGGACATTTGGTTATCGGCGATAGCCACGAGTACGGTTTGGAGCAAACCCCGTTCAATCAAGAAGATGTAAATCAATTGATTTTGAAATACTTAAAATCTTTTGCAGATTTTCCAGATTGGGAAATTGCCGAAACCTGGCATGGCATATACCCAACGATACCCGGCAAAACCAAGTTGGTGCAAGAAGCGGCAAATCGGGTTTGGATTGTAAATGGGCTGAGTGGGGCAGGGCTTACCTTATCTTTTGGCATTGCCGAAGATTTGATTTAATCTGCCACAATTTTTGGGCGGGCAAGGGTAAGTCGTGCAATTTGAAACAAGGCAATCGCCATAAATAACGCACCAATTCCCCAATTAATGGCCACTTGGTGCGATTGGTAGGCTTCCGTCGCCATACTACCGCCTTGTATATATATAAGGTGTGCCAGAAAAGTACCCAGGCCAGCGCCCGGGATATAGGCGAGGTAATAGGCGTAATTGGGTCGGAGGATATTTTTAGAAAACAGCAAGGTGTTCCATCCCAACCAGAATGGCACCATGGTGGGCAGAAACAGGCGAAAACTTACCCCAATGAAAAAAGCGGGTACGGCAGGGTCGAAGAGCATATTGCCCATCGAGTTGGGTTTGGGATGCATAGCGGCCATCATGCTACCTGCCGCCAATCCGAGTACAATGACTACGGTAATCCACTCGATGGTACGGAATAAAGTTGCTTTTTTTTGAATCCATTCTACCCCCAACAGGGAAAAAAGAATGAAAATCATTTCGATGAAAATTGCGCCTGCGGAGTAAAGCATTCCCGCTGTTGTACCCCGTGCAAGTGTGACCTGTAAAGCGGCGATATTCAAAGTGCCCAAAGGGGCTGCGCCCAAGAAACTAACCCCGATTCCGGTAACAAAAGCAAAGAAGATGCCCACGTATTTTTTTCCTTGCATGAAAATTATTAAAATCGAGTTTGAAACATAGATGGATAGAAAAGAGAACAGGGTGGGTTGGCAGGTAATATTTGCAAAGTTGAGGGTACTAATGGTAAACTTCTACTTATTCATGTGTTTTTTAGGTTGTTATGTTGTTAAGTTAATGTAAAGTGCTTTTAAGTTTGGCACAACGATGACAAAACTGAAAGTATGCTGAATTGATAAAACAAGTAAGAAAATCAATATTTTATGAATTTAAGATCATTTAGGGCATTGATTGACGTCATTTTAAGTTAATAAAAACCTAAGAATTTCTTAACCTGAAAATTTCCCATGCAGGTACGGCAGGCATCTACCTTTGTCCAGGGTAAGCAGTATCTGCTGTGTAACCCTGTTAAACTTCTACAATTTAATCAATTCTTTTTTTCAATAATTAAACCTTTTTCTGGAGATGAAGCACTCATACTTCAAGGGCATTCTATGTGCCTTTTTGTTCATGCTGCTGACCGCAGGCGCATTTGCCCAACGAGTTACGGGCAAAGTAACCGCAGGCGATACCGGCGAAATTTTACCAGGCGCAAGCCTCAATGTTAAAGGTACCAACCGTGGTACTGTTTCTGATGCGGAAGGTATGTACAGCATCGAAGCACGCCAAGGCGAAACCATTGTTGTGAACTACGTTGGCTTCGAAACCATCGAAATTCCAGTAACTGGTGCGGCTACCCTCGACATCACCCTTAACGAATCTTCTAAAATCAAAGAGGTGGTTGTAACTGCCCTTGGTTTTAAAAAGGAAAAAGCGCGCCTGGGCTATGCTGTACAGGACGTGAAAGGGGAAGAACTTACCAAAGCACGCGAACCGAACGCCATCAATGGCTTGACGGGTAAAGTTGCGGGTTTGACCATCGGTTCTTCACCTGAATTGTTGGGTGCGCCAAACATTAGCTTGCGCGGTTCTAACCCAATCTTCGTGGTAGACGGTGTGCCAGTTAACTCTGACACCTGGAACATCAGCGCAGACGACATCGAAACGTACACCGTGTTGAAAGGCCCTGCTGCTGCAGCCCTGTACGGTTTCCGTTCGAAAGACGGTGTGATCATGATCACCACCAAAAAAGGTTCTAAAGACAAACGTGGCTACAGCGTTGAATTCAACTCTAGCCAAATGATCGAAAATGGCTTTAACGCCATCCCACAGGTGCAAGACGAATACGGTCCTGGTGACCACGGTCGCTACGCATTCGTTGACGGTCGCGGTGGTGGCAAAAACGACGGTGACTATGACATCTGGGGCCCACGCTTCGAAGGTCAGAACATCCCACAGTTCGACAGCCCAATCGACCCAGCAACCGGCAATCGTATCGGTACCCCTTGGGTAGCACGCGGTCAAGACAACCTCGAACGTTTCTTGCGCCCAGGTGTATTGTCGAACAACAATATCTCTATCAGCACCAGCAGCGAGAAAGTGGATATGCGTTACTCTACTACCTACAACTACCAGGGTGGTATGGTGCCAAACACGCAGTTGAACTCTGCAAACTTCAACGTTTACAGCGGTATCAAATTCAGCGACAAAGTGAAGTTGGAAGCAAACCTGAACTACAATCGTCAATTCACCGACAATGTTCCAGACGTAAACTATGGCCCGAACTCCATGATTTACAACATCATCATCTGGGGTGGTGCTGACTGGGACGTGGATCAGTTGAAAAACTACTGGCAGCCTGGTAAAGAAGGCGTTCAGCAAATCTATGCTGAATACCAGCGTTACAACAACCCACACTTCCTGGCCAACGAATGGTTGCGTGGTCACTACAAAACCGATATCTACGGTCAAACTGCTTTGACTTGGAGCATTACACCAGGTTTGAGCCTGAAAGCACGTACTGCAATCACTTCTTACGACATTTTCCGTAACGAGAAATTCCCATACTCTGCTACTTCTTACGGCCGTGAAGAAGCACGTGGTGACTACCGCGAAGACAAACGTACTATGTTTGAAAACAACACAGACGTTTACTTGAACTTCGATCGTCAGTTGACAGACGACATCAGCCTCGGTGCTTTGGCGGGTGGCAACTTGCGTACCTTCAACTACGAAAGCAACTACACGACGACCAACTACCTGAACGTACCGGGCATCTACAACTTCACAAACTCTGCAAATCCTTTGTACGCTTCTAACTACCGTGCAAAAATGCAAGTATTGTCTGGTTACTACTCTGTTGACTTGGGTTTCAAAAGCTTCTTGTTCTTGACACACACCGGTCGTGTGGATCACTTGTCTACCTTGCCTAAAGACAACAACACCTTCTTCTACCCATCTTTGGGTGGTAGCGTGGTTGTTTCTCAAATCGCCGACCTCGGCCCAGTTTCTTTCTTGAAATTACGCGCTTCTTACGCAAACGTAAAAGAAGCGTTGACACAGCGTTACATCGGTTCTACCCCAGGTGCATCTTACCCGGTTGGTTATGGCATCAACTACGCATCTACCTACGACGGTCCATCATACAGCAACTCTTCTGTGTACTCTAACCCAATCGTAAACAACGGTCAGGTTGGTTCTTACTACACAAATACCATTGCAAACGCAGATTTGGCGCCTTCTTCTCGTACCAACTACGAGGGTGGTTTGGAAGCAAAATTCCTGAACAACCGTATGGGTATCGACGTAACGTACTTCCAGTACATCGACGGTCCACAGATCTTCTCTAAGCCAATTTCTGAAGCATCTGGTTACACTTCTCAGTTGGTAAATGCCGTTAAAACGAAGAAATCAGGTTGGGAAGTAAGCTTCACTGCAAGCCCATTGAAAAACCGCGACGGTCTTTCTTGGGATGTATTGTTGAACTGGAGCACGTTTAAAGAAACCTTGGAAGAACTTCCAGAAGGTACAACACGTTTGTATGGCTACCTGCAGGTTGGTGACCGTTTGGACAAATACTACGACAGTGCAATTGCACAAGACCAAAGCGGCAACTACATCCACGATGCATCTGGTCGTGTAATTCGTACGCCAAACGCGAAGTTCCTGGGCTATTCTAACCCAGATTGGGTTTGGAGCGCATACAACAAAGTGAGCTATAAAAACTTGAGCCTTGGCTTCCAGTTCGACGGTCGCGTAGGTGGCGTGATGGCCAACTACATCCGTCGTCAGACATTCCGCGGCGGTCGCCACATTGAAACTACAGAAGGTGCAATGGGCGAAGCGCGTTACCAGGACTGGTTGAAGCAACAAGCAGGTACCGACAACAACCCACAAATTGACGGTAACTACGTAGGTGACGGTGTGAAATTGGTAAGCGGTACCATCAAGTACGACCAATTCGGTAACATCACCAACTACAGTGAGTTAACTTTCGCTAAGAACGACACTAAAACATACCTCCAGGATTACATCAGCCGTAAATACTCTCAGGCTGAAGCAAACTTGATGTCTAAGACGTTCTCTAAATTGCGTGAAGTAACCATCACGTACCAATTGCCTTCAGAATGGTTTAAAAATGGCCGTTTCATCCGTCAGGCAAACGTATCACTCGTTGGTCGTAACTTGTTGTACTTCGCGGAGTACAAAGACATCGATCTCGACCAGTACATTGGCACAAACTACTCTAGCTTGCAATCGCCAACTGCAAAACGTTACGGTTTCAACATCAACATCACTTTCTAAATTTTGGATCATTGCCCTGCGCCGTCTGTACAACACAACAGACGGCACAGGCAAGGATGCAACTTTTTCAACTCTTTGATAATGAAAAATTTAAAATATTTCTTTGCATTGTTGCTGCTCGTATTCGCAGCAAACGCCTGCCAGGACTTCGAAGAACTCGAGGCAGACCAAAACCGTTCAACCACTGTACCTCCAGGTTTGGTATTGCGTGGATTGTTGAAAGACACTTATTATGCTCCATGGGGCGATGTAAGCCGCTACTGCCAGTACTGGTGCTCTAACTACAACTACTACGACAACAACGAGTACGAGTGGACAACCACTGGTTTGAACTTCACTTCGATCAAAAACGTAGTGAAAATGGAAGAAGAAGCAACCCGTATCGGTTTGCCTGCTGGCAACGCGTACGAAGCAATGGGTAAATTCTTCCGTGCTTATTTCTACTACGACATGACCATGAAAGTGGGTGATGTTCCATTGACAGATGCGTTGAAAGGCGCTGACAACATCGCACCTGCGTACAACACACAGCGCGAAATTTTCAAACAAATTTTGACTTGGTTGGATGAGTCTAACACCCAGTTGGCTGCACGTGTGGCGGTTGCGGACCAAACCTTGGTTGGTTTCGACTTCTACTTCAACGGTGATTTGTCAAAATGGCAAAAAGCAGTAAACGCGTTCAAAATTCGCGTTTTGGTTCAGTTGAGCAAAAGAGAAGCAGAAGCTGCTGAGTTGAATGTAAAAGCAGAATTTGCTAAAATTGCAGGCAACCCAACCCAATACCCATTGCCAACCAGCAATGCGGACAACGTAAAGTACACTTACACTTCTGTTGACAAGTACCCGTTCAATCCAAGTAACTTCGGTTTCTATGCCGACCGTTACAACACCTCTGCTACCTATGTTAGCAACCTGGCTACATTGAAAGACCCACGTGTATTTGTAGTAGCAGAACCTGCTGCTGCTAAATTGGCGGGTGGTTTGACTGCTGCGGACTTCGAAGCATACGTTGGCGCTCCTTCTGATGAGGGTTTGGACGCGATGGCTACAAAAGTTCAGAACGGTGAATACTCTCGTATCAGCAAAGCGCGCTTTTTCAGCTCTGACGCGGGCGAGCCTTCTATCCAGATTGGCTACCCTGAACTTTGCTTGAACATTGCTGAAGGTATCAACCGCGGTTGGTGGGCTGCCGGCGATGCAAAAGCATGGTACGACAAAGGTATCACTGCAAGCATGGAATCTTACGGCATCACGGATGCTGCTGCTTTGGCTACTTACCTCGCTGCACCTGCAACTGGCTACAAAGGCAACAACACCGATGGTTTGAACCAAATTTTGATGCAAAAATACCTTGCATTGGCACAACACAGCGGTTATGAAGGTTACTACAACTGGCGCCGTACCAAACAGCCATTCTTCTACGAAGGCGGTCCAGGTACAGGCAACGGCGGTGTTATTCCTAAGCGTTACCAATACCCGAACACAGAGCGTGACAACAACACTGTAAACTACAAAGCAGCGTTGGTACGTCAGTTCGGTACGGAAGTGGATAACGTAAACAACGACTTGTGGATCGCGAAATAAGATCTGCAACTCCCTTAAGGCATATTAATTGCTTCATACAATAATGGGTTTCAGTTATTTGGGAAACCGGCGCAATGCCGGTTTCCCATTTTTTATTGGGCTTTATCTGATTTATATTTACCTTGGCCTCAAATTTAATCGTTTCCGAAAGGGTATAGCAAGTTTGCGATCAGAAAACCCAATCGGCAATTTTATCGCTTATGGCTTTATTTGATTTTGTGCTGCCCAAAGGTCGAAATTCGGCATTTCCATTGCTGTTTTCGCCTGCTGAAGTGCAATACAGACAATTAGTGGCTTTGCTTAAAAAAGCGCAAGACACCTCGTTTGGGCGTTATTACGATTTTAAAGAAACCCTCCATCGCCCCGATGTAGTGGAGGCGTACCAATCTACAGTACCCGCTGTGGATTACAATAAAATTTATGACCGTTGGTGGTCTAAAGCGTACCTCTGCGATGACCCGGACGTATGTTGGCCAGGCATTGTTCCTTATTATGCCCTCAGCAGCGGCACCAGCCAGGCTGCAACCAAAAACATTCCGGTAACTTTTGAAATGCTGCGCAGCATGAAAAAAGGCACGCGGCGTTTGTTGCTTGATGTGGCGCGGGTTCCTTCTATGCCGGTGCGCCAATTTGCCCGCAAAATGCTGATGGTGGGCAGTTGTACTTCCATCAAATCGGAAGGAAGGCATTATACCGGCGATTTATCGGGTATTATTGGCCACAACCGCCCTTTTTGGATCGAACGCAACTATGCACCCGGGCGCCATATCTCCAATTTGCCCAATTGGGACGACCGCATCGACGCGATCATCAAAGAAGCCCCGCAATGGGATGTTGGTTTTGCGGTGGGGAGTGTTGCCTGGGTACAACTCATTTTTGAACGCATCATCGACACCTATAAATTAGATAATATCCATCAAATGTGGAAAAACCTCGATGTGTTTGTGCACGGCGGGGTGTTTTTTGAGCCTTATCGCGCCAGCTTCGAAAAATTGCTGGATCGACCATTGCTTACCTTTGATAGTTATATGGCGTCGGAAGGATTTATTTCCTACCAGAATCGGATTGATACCAAATCCATGAAATTACTGACGGATTGCGGTATTTTTTACGAGTTTGTCCCTTTTAATGACCATAATTTCGATGAAAATGGTGATTTACGGACCGAATTCCCAGAAGTACACACCGTTGCGGATGCACAAGAAGGCGTCGGATATGCTATTTTATTGAGCACCAATGCAGGGGCCTGGCGTTATTTACTGGGCGATACCGTGCAGTTTACCGATGCAGAACGCGGCGAAATCCGGCTTACCGGGCGAACCAAACAATACCTGTCTATGTGCGGCGAGCATATTTCGGTAGATAACCTGAATGAAGCCGTGCGCAGGGTAGATGCCAAAACCAATGCGGGTATTCGCGAATTCGCGGTGGCTGGTGTTCCGCATGGTAGTCAGTGGGCACATCAATGGTGGGTAAGTTTCGATAATCCTGTAATCAGCGCAGAGGAGTTTGGCAAACTGGTCGATCAGGAACTCTGCGAACTAAACGATGATTACCGGGTAGAACGCGCATATGCTTTGAAAGCCGTTCATGTAAAAATATTACCCAATTCGGTGTTTTATAAATGGTTGGATCATAAAGGAAAATCCAATGGACAGTCCAAAATACCCCGGGTGATTAAAGGCAAACAACTGGAGGATTTCCAGGATTTTATTGCCAACAATTAAAAACGCCAGCCAATGAGCAAATTATCCTGTAAAAAGGTGAAATGCTGGCTCCCACGGTCATTTGGCGAATAAGTGGTGCGGATATCGGGCATATTGATATATCCGGCTTTAAGATTTAAGCCTATTGATAAATGTTTGAAAAACAACATATTGAGGCCCACTTTTAACGCAGCGCCATACCCCGCAATATGATAACGGTCATATCGAATTTTGGAAAGCAACTTGGTGTTGGTTTTGGGCAGTAAACAGCCAAGTCCGACGCCTTCCGTAAGTTCCAGGGCTATATTTTTATAGGTACGATGGAATAACATCGGAAGCAAGTCATCGGTTCGGTTTAGTTCCAGGTTGATATAATTGAGCCCATCCGTATGCTCAAACGTCAAAAAATCAGGTTTCAACTGAATTTGCTCGTCGGTGTAAACACCATCATAGGGTGTATCGGAATCGGCGATTTTCCCATTGATTTGAACAAATTGATTGGTCACCATCACATATTTCATGTGGTCACCACTTAAGGAAAGGTGGTAATGCTCATTCAGGTAAAACCCGATGCCATAATTGCATTGCGGTATCGTGAGCGTACTCGGGTTTAAATATACATCGGCTGTAAAGGGCGTTTGCCGATCGCGGGCAATGACATTATTTAAGGTAAAATCGTAGTTTTCTCCATAAAGGTGCAAATCAGATTTGCCATAGCGCGCACGGTTGTAGCCCCAGAAAAAATAAAATTTTCCTTTTAAATGGGTGATTTTGGGGGCAGTTTGAGCGATCAAGGAACATTCACACAACAAAGCAGCAAGAATCAGTAAACTTCTGAGCATATACGTAACGTAGGATGAGCAAAAAGGGGTGCACTTAAAACCGGATCTAGCGCAAAAGGTTCAGGGTAAAAACTTGGCCTATCACCATATTGCTAACAAAAATGAGATAGAAAAGGCGGCCAAATTAGCCGCCTTTTCTAATTCCAACCGTATCACTTACTCTTCAATGCGTTCTGGTGCCAATCCCCAGTGCTCCGGTGAGCGCCAAAGGGCAGAAAGCAACAATTCGCGCATGAAAAAGAACTCTTTTGGCGATTTATCGTACAAACGCGAGAACAACTCTTCATGGGAAAGCAACTCCTGCTTCCATGGCTCGCGTGCGATGGTCATGATTTTGGTAAAGTCGTCTTTGGTGAAATCTTCCAATCCTGTCCAGTCAATATCTTCATAACGTGGCATCCAGCCAATCGGGCTTTCCACGGCAGATGCTTTTCCTTTGGTACGCTGGATGATCCATTTCAGGACGCGCATGTTTTGTCCGAAACCTGGCCACACAAACTTGCCATTTTCGTCTTTTCTAAACCAGTTTACACTAAAAATACGCGGCGGATTGGGCAAATCACGGCCAAATTGCAACCAGTGGTTTACATAATCGCCCATGTGGTAGCCCATGAATGGCAACATCGCAAATGGGTCGCGGCGTACTTTACCAATTTCACCAAAGGCAGCGGCGGTCATTTCAGAACCCATGGTTGCAGCGAGGTACACGCCAAAGTTCCAGTTGAACGATTGGAAGGTAAGTGGCACAGCGGTACTGCGACGACCACCGAATATAAATGCTTCGATTGGAACCCCCGCTTTATTGTCCCAATGTTCGTCGATCGCCGGGTTTTGATAAGAAGGTGCCGTAAAGCGCGAGTTCGCATGTGCCGCAGGTTTGCCACTGGCAGGATCCCACGGTTTGCCGGTCCAATCGGTCAGCGGACCAGGTGGCTCAGGCGTCATGCCTTCCCACCATACATCACCATCTTCCGTGATGGCAACATTGGTAAAAATCGTGTTTGCGCGGATCGACTCCATCGCATTCGGGTTGGTTTTATAGTTGGTACCTGGAGCAACCCCAAAATAACCGGCTTCTGGATTAATGGCATACAAACGGCCACCTTCTCCTTTATGAATCCAGGCAATGTCATCGCCAATGGTGGTCACTTTCCAGCCATCCATACCCGTTGGCGGAATCATCATGGCAAAATTGGTTTTACCACAAGCGCTTGGAAATGCCGCAGCAACGTATGATTTTTCTTTTTCAGGCGATTCAACACCCAGGATCAGCATGTGCTCGGCCAACCAACCTTCTTCGCGACCCATGGTTGAAGCGATGCGCAGGGCAAAGCATTTTTTACCCAACAAGGCATTGCCGCCATAGCCGCTACCATAGGAAATGATGAGGCGCTCTTCCGGGAAATGCGAAATATACTTCACCGTAGGGTTGCAAGGCCAGTTTACGTCTTTTTCGCCCGGCTGCAAAGGTGCGCCAATGGAATGTACACATTTTACGTACGGACCATTTTCTATATACGACATCACAGAATCACCCATGCGGGTCATGATGTACATATTTACGACAACATACTCAGAATCGGTCACTTGAACGCCATAACGAGAAAGTTCAGAACCCACCGGACCCATGCAAAATGGAATCACATACATGGTGCGGCCCTTCATCGCGCCGGCAGTCAAATCTTCCAGGATGTTTTTCATTTCCTGCGGCTCCATCCAGTTGTTCGTAGGGCCAGCATCTTCTTTCCGACGGCTGCAAATAAAGGTTTTGTCCTCTACGCGGGCTACATCACTTGGATCGCTGAAACAAGCAAAACTGTTTGGACGTTTTTCGGCATTTAGCGGAATAAAAGTGCCTTTTTCTACCAATAATTGGCATATTTCGTCGTACTCGGCTTTGGAGCCATTGCACCAACGCACCGCATCGGCTTCACAGTGATCGGCGAGGGTTTTCACCCAATTTTCTAAAGCGGCGCGGTTGGCACCCACTTGTTGGGAGGGAAATGATGATTTTTCAAACATGGCGGTTAAGGCTAATGTTTTTTACAAATGGACAGATGGTATAGCAATTGAATGCACGAATGTAACGGGAAATGCAGCGGATACAAATTGACTGCAATCATGCGCCGCACAAACCTTGATCATACGCACCACGTGGTGAGCGGTGCTTTTGATTTACTCAAGGTCGGCAAACATTTTTCTTGTTTCTGTGGCTTCTTTCGGTTTAATCCGGCCCGCCAATACCAAGCGCATTTCTCTGCGACGGGCAGCGCCTTCATACAAACTTTGCTCTTCGCTCGACAACGGCAATACCGGCGGTACTTGCACAGGGGTGCGTTTTTTGTCATCCAATGCTACAAAGGTAAAATAAGCATGGTTGCAACGTCGGGCGTTTTGGCCTTTAACATCGTTGGCAAACACCTCTACATATATTTCTACAGAAGTATTAAAAGCCCGTGTTACGGAGGCTTCCAAGGTGATTACATCCCCCAGTTTGATCGGGTTTTGAAAAGAAATATGGTCTACCGCAGCCGTAACCACATGCGCTTCGGTGTGCTTGCCTGCGCTGATCGCACAAACAATATCCATCCAGCGCATCAAATAACCACCCATCAGGTTGCCCATCGGGTTGGTATCATTGGGCATAATTAGTTCGGTCATCACCGTACGGCTTTCCGAAACTTTTTTAGGATCTAAAGAACGTTTTGACATGCAAGAAATTAAAAAATGAACGCGCGGTGGTTTGTCAGACACTAAACGGTCTGGGTCGCAACCTTTTGGCGCATGACCCATTCATAGCTGCCAAACATCACCGCTGAAAAGAACAAATCACCGACGATGGTATTGCCCAAAAATGGCAGTCCAGCAACATAACACATCAAAAGATCAAAAAATGATTTTCCGTACATGCCCGAAACAGCCCAAACCCCAAAATTGGAAACCAGGAAAAAGATCAGGGATGCACTCAAACTGGTACCCAAAACCCGCACTGGTGTCCGTTTTGTGCGCAGCATCAAAAAACCTGCCAGTATGACCAAACTAAATGCGCCATAGGTCCAAAAGGAAGTAAACCAGGTGAAATTAGGGTAATATTGCGCATACAAAACGTTGTTCAATACCAAATCGGTCAAAAACAAAGCCGCCAAAGGCACAAAAAAGGCCATCCAGCGACGACTAAAATAGGCTGCACCAAACAAGCCGATGGCACTAATAGGCGAAAAATTGTAAGGTGGGGTTGGTAAAAAATGTAAACCCAAACGAACCAAGGCCGCCAAAATCACGAAGACAAAAAGGAGTCGAATTTTCATGCTTTTATATTTATTGGCACAAAGATAGAAAGCCTTTCGTTTCCTTTGCTGCTTATTGCGATACGTTTTTCCAAAAAATGCCTGTCACACACATGTTTTGCTGTATTATTGCAGCATAAATCTGATGTAATACGATGAAAAAAATACTTTTCTGCTTCGGCCTATGTACCCTGTCTTTCAATGGTTTGTATGCACAACCCGAACGTTGGCAACAACGCGTGCAATATGAAATGGCCATTGATATGGACGTGAAAAATCATCAATACCACGGTATTCAACAGTTAAAATATACCAATAACAGCCCCGACACGCTTGATCATTTATTTTACCATCTGTATTTTAATGCTTTTCAACCCAATAGTATGATGGATGTGCGGTCGCGCACCATTGAAGATGCAGATCCACGGGTTGCAGATCGGATTCAAAACCTGAAACCGGAAGAACAAGGCTGGATCAAAGTGCGCAGCCTGCGCCTGAACGGCAAGAATTTATCGTTCGAAACCAACGGAACAATCCTGGAAGTGCCGTTGTCGGAACCTATTCCGCCGAATACGACCGTGGTATTGGAGATGGACTGGGATGCGCAATCGCCCGTTCAAATTCGGCGTTCAGGCCGTGATAACCGCGAAGGAGTGGCTTATTCCATGGCCCAATGGTACCCCAAACTTTGCGAATACGATTACCAGGGCTGGCACAGCAATCCTTACATTGCCCGGGAGTTTTATGGTGTTTGGGGCGATTTTGATGTAAAAATTACCATCGATAAAAAATATGTGGTCGCTGCGGGCGCTTACCTTCAAAACCCGGAAACGGTGGGCTATGGATACGAACAGCCTGGCCAAACGGTAAAACAACCCGCTGGCGATAAACTTACCTATCATTTTAAATCTGAAAATGTACACGATTTTGTGTGGGCAGCTGATCCAGACTTTACCCACACGAAATTATTGGCAGAAGATGGCTCTTTGATGCATTTTTTCTGGAAAAAAGGCAAAGGCTACGATGCCCAATGGGAAAAACTGCCCGCCATTATGAACCGCGCGCGGAGCATCATGAATGCTCATTTTGGTAAATACCCGTACAAAGAATACTATTTCATTCAAGGTGGCGATGGCGGCATGGAGTATCCATTGGCGACCCTGATCACCGGCAATCGCCCCATCAATAGCCTCGTTGGCGTTGCTGTACACGAACAACTGCATTCCTGGTACCAAATGATCATGGGCTCCAACGAAAGTTTATATGCCTGGATGGATGAAGGCTTTACCTCGTACGCAGAAAATATCGTGGAAAATGAATTGGCCAAAGAAGGTTTGCTTCCGGGCCGAAAATATAGCGATAATCCGCATGTTGATACCTACCGCGGTTATGTCGCCTTGGCAACCAGCGAAAAAGAAGAACCCATGACCACCCATGCGGATCATTACCAATCCAATTATGCTTATAGCCTGGATGCATATGTGAAAGGCGCGGTGTTTTTGAGCCAACTGGAATATGTGATCGGTACGGAAAACGTCGCAAAAGGCTTGTTGCGCTATTTTAATACCTGGAAATTCAAACACCCGAACCCCAATGACATCACCCGGGTGATGGAAAAACAAAGCGGATTGGAGCTCGACTGGTATAAAGAAGATTGGGTAAATACCTTGAATACCATTGATTATAGTGTAAAAGCAGTGGAAGCGGAAGGACGCAAAACCACCAAAGTGACCATTGAACGCCTTGGTAAAATGGCCATGCCCCTGGATGTATTGGTTACGTATTCGGATGGCGACCAGGAGTTGTTTTATGCACCGCTGGAAAGTATGCGGGGCGAAAAACCGGCAAGTGGCAAGGTCAAACGCACCGTTTTGCCCGATCACCGCTGGGTAGATGCAGAATACAGTTTTGAAATACCCGAGAAGACCCGCAAAATTGCCAAAATTGAAATTGATCCAGCAGACTTGATGGCAGATATTGCCCGGGAAAACAACGTTTGGGAGAAAAAATAACCATATAAACGCAGCATGTTTCTTTCTTTTCCTGAGCATTTCTTTTGGGGGACTTCCACGGCCGCTGCGCAAGTAGAAACAGCGGGGGAACACCCCTGGCGCGGGCTGGTGGCCAAAGATGGTTACCGTTTTGAACGCACCACCGACCATGAGTTGCGCCGCGCCGAAGATGCAGGTCTAATTGCTCGTTTAGGCAGTATTTATCGGTGTGGGGTAGACTGGAGCCGGTTGCAAACTGCGCCCATGGCCAAGTTTGACCCTGCGGTGGTGGCCGAATACAAAGCCTTTTTCAACGATCTTCAGCAACGGGGCGTAGGCATTATGTTGGTGCTGCACCATTTTAGTCACCCCAACTGGTTTGAAGCACAGGGCGGCTGGACGAAAGAAGATAATATTCCTTTTTTTGTAAATTATAGTCAACAGTGCATCAAGCATTTTGGCGAATATGCCCGCTATTGGAATACCTTCAATGAGCCGAATGTTTATGCTATGAATGCCTTTATGTTGGGCAATTTTCCCCCTTTTAAAAAAGGACGGTATTTCACGGCAAATCGGGTGCTCGACAACATGGGAAAGGCGCATGATATTGTCAAGTTGTTGATTAAGGAAAAGTACAAAGATTGTCCGGTTGGTATTTCTTTGAATACAGCCTTGTTTAAAGGGGCGAATTTGCCCGGGCATGCCGTAGCCGCTTTTGTCCGTTGGTGGTTTTTGGATCGTGCCGCGCGTCCGTTTAAGAAGAGTGATTTTTGGGGATTGAGTTATTACGCCTATATGTTATTCGACCCTTTTCCCATCGACGCAATTGATCGGGTAGGGGACTTGGAAAAGCGCAATATCCCGCACGACCGCATGTGGGGATATCAACCGGAAGGGCTGGGGATGATGTTGCGCCGTTTTCACAAACAATACAAATTGCCCATCATTATCACGGAAAATGGCATTTGTAGCGATGATCCACAGCAGCGTATACAAAGTTTGCGTGATTATTTAAAAGTTTGTCACACTGCAATACAGGATGGTGTAGATTTGCAGGGCTATATCCATTGGAGTACCTGGGATAATTTTGAGTGGCATTTGGGGCCTACTTATCGGTTTGGATTGATCCGGGTTAATTTTGAAACGATGGAGCGTACGTTTACGCCCGCTGCTGAATTTTATAGCGAAATTGCAAAGGATGGCGGGGTTTCGCTTTGATTTTGTTTTTGTAAACCATTGTTATGCAAAAGATTATACTCCCCGTATTGCTTTTATGCGCCAGTTTCCTGCAAGCCCAGGTATTTATGCGCAACTTTGAAAATGCCGCATCGCTTTCGCTTGGAAGTGCCACGCTGGCTTATCCCGACTTGTCGATTGGTACCACCAACGAGGCACAACTCGGGCTCCCGCATAAACTTGGATTTTTAGCGAGCACGGCAATTCCTTATGGAATCAGCGATTGGCAATCAGTCCAAGTACAAGGTTATGCCAATATTGGAAGCAACAGTGGCGTTGGGATTGATATTAACCACGGCGGCACCGAAGATTACCTGGAACAACGTGCCCGGGTGCAATATGGCCGTCGATTGGGTCAAAAATTTTACCTCGGCGCTTCCCTGGATGCCTTACGGGTGTCCCAACAAGAATACGGCTCCTCCAATACGGCCACCTTTAGCATTGGTATGATGGCACAAGCCCTGCCGAAAGTGTGGATTGCCGCCCGGGTTTCGAACCCTTTACAACAAAAACTGAGTGACGAGATTTTGCCCACCACCTTGCGCATTGGCGCTTGTTGGCAAGCCTCTAATTTGTTTTTAATGCTCCTTGAAACGGAAAAAATCATCGATCGTCCGGTGCAACTCAAAGCGGGTGCCGAGTACCGGCCAACTCCTTTGGTGGCCATTCGTATCGGAACCCGCAACAATCCGGCACGTATTGGGTTTGGAGCTGGTTTGCGCTTGAAAAACGGGTTGCGCATCGACCTGGGTTCTGAATGGCATCCGGTGTTGGGCATTACCCCATCGGCAGCCATCGCCTGGAGCAAAGACAAATACCATCGTAATCAAAAGTCCGGCCCGGACAATCAATAAAACATGAATAACATTACAGTAATTGGCAGCGGTACCATGGGAAATGGGATCGCACACGTTTTTGCGCAATTTGGCTATCAATTAACCCTGGTAGATATTGCACAAACGGCCTTAGACAAAGCCATGGTGACCATTGCGGGCAACCTGGATCGCCAAGTAAAGAAAAGTACCCTGACAGAGGATGAAAAAACAGCCACCTTGGCGCGTATTCAACCGGTGACCGACTTGGCAACCGGGGTGGCAAATGCAGATTTAGTCGTGGAAGCCGCCACGGAAAATGTAGGTTTGAAATTGAAAATTTTTGGTGAAATGGATCAGTATGCACCACCTGCTGCCATTTTAGCCACCAATACTTCCAGCATCAGCATCACCCAGATAGCGGCAGTGACCAAGCGCCCCGCGCAAGTGATTGGCATGCACTTTATGAATCCGGTGCCGGTCATGAAACTGGTAGAGGTCATTCGCGGGTATGCCACCAGCGATGCCGTTACGCAACAAGTCATGGAACTCTCGGTCAATTTAGGAAAATCGCCAGTAGAAGTAAATGACTACCCCGGTTTTGTGGCCAACCGCATCTTGATGCCGATGATCAATGAAGCCATTTATACCTTATTTGAAGGCGTGAGTGGTGTCGTAGAAATTGATACGGTGATGAAATTGGGCATGGCGCACCCCATGGGCCCGCTCCAATTGGCCGATTTTATTGGCCTGGATGTATGTTTGTCTATCCTGCGGGTGTTGCACGATGGATTTGGCAATCCCAAATACGCGCCCTGCCCCCTTTTGGTCAATATGGTGATGGCCGGGAAATTAGGTGCCAAAACGGGTGAGGGTTTTTATCGGTACACACCGGGCTCTAAGGAAATCGTACCAGCTCGGTAAGTTGATAGTTGTTAGTTGTTAGTTGTTAGTTTGGACATGCCTTGGGCTTTGGGTGGTAACCCTCGGAGGTGACACCTCAAACGGTAACCCTCGGAGGTGACACCTCAAACGGTAACCTTATTCGATCACTCATCACTCATCACTAACAACTATCAACTAACAACTCACAATTGTAGCATTTTGTGTGTCCAATCTTGTGTTTTTTGCGCGAGCGCTTGGTTTTTTATCAGTTCTATCCCATACGTCGGGATGATTTCTTTCAATTTCGTGCGCCAGGCTTCGGATTGCATTTGTTCGGGCATACATTGCTCCAGCAATTCCAGCATGATGGTTACGGCGGTAGAAGCACCCGGCGAGGCACCCAACAAGGCCGCAATGCTGCCGTCGGCGGAACGGACGATTTCGGTGCCAAATTCCAGGATTCCTCCGTGTTCTGCGTCTTTTTTGATGACTTGTACGCGTTGACCCGCCTTCGCGAGTTCCCAATCATCGGCTTCGGCGGTCGGTACAAATTCGCGCAAGGCATCCATTCGGTCCTCCATGCTTTGGGTAACTTGTTTGATGAGGTAACTGGTCAGCGGCAAATTATGCACCCAGGCACCCAACATCGCCCCTAAATTGTCGAAATCAATAGACCGGGGTAAATCTAAAAAGGAGCCTTGTTTTAAAAATTTGGTTGTAAATCCTGCATACGGGCCAAATAAGAGTGCCTTTTCACCATCAATCACGCGGGTATCGAGGTGCGGTACAGACATGGGCGGCGTACCCACCGAGGCTTTGCCGTACACTTTCGCATGGTGCCGCGCAATCAGGTCCGGGTTTTTACATACCAGCCATTGACCACTCACCGGAAAACCGCCAAAACCTTGCCCTTCTGCGATATCGGATTTATCGAGCAATGGCAAGGAGCCGCCACCCGCTCCGATAAATACAAAATTGGCCCTGAAATACTTTTCCTCCCCGTTTTGCTGATCTTCTACCTCTAAATGCCAGACTTTACTTGCATCTTGTTCCAAATGTTGCACTTCATGTTGCAGCAACACCTCCACGCCATGGCGGTGTTTCAAGTGCTGGAACATACTGCGTGTGAGTGCGCCAAAATTCACATCGGTGCCAATATCCATGCGGGTGGCCGCCAAATGCTGGTCTTTTGACCGCCCTTCCATAATGATAGGAAACCAACTTTCTAATTTGGCCCGGTCTTCGGTGTATTCCATGCCATGAAACAGGTGACAATCCTGCATCAAAGCATATCGTTTTTGCAAAAAAGCAATGTTTTCATCGCCCCAAACCAAACTCATGTGGGGAACAGGATGAATAAAGGTGTCTGGTGTTTCGAAATAGCCATGTCCCACCAAATAGGCCCAAAACTGCTTGGAAATTTCAAAAGACTCAAAAATATGGATCGCTTTGTGCAAATCTATGCTGCCATCTTCCTGTTCGGGTGTGTAGTTTAATTCGCAAAGTGCCGCATGCCCCGTACCTGCGTTGTTCCAGGCATCGGAACTTTCGGCCGCTACCTGGTCGAGTTTTTCAAAAATAGCAATTTTAAAATCGGGATGGAGTTCTTTGAGCAAAACAGCCAAAGTTGCACTCATGATGCCAGCGCCAATTAATACAACATCGTATGCTGGGCCGGTTGCGCGGGAAAGTTTAGACATGGACAGGGTAGAATGACAGTCGGAAGTGGATTGTTTTACATTAACTTTGCCCTGCAAATATCAAACAAAACTTGTCCTTACTATGTCGTGCAGACTACTTTTCCTGATCCTTTTTTCTGTAACCGTTCACTATTTAAATGCCCAAGTGGTGCGTTTTAGTGAAAATGACACCACTTATATTTTTGGCGATAAAGTGAATGTTCGGTCTGAGTCATCTACCACCGCTGCAACGGTTGCCCAATTGGTTGCGGGCGATGAAGTGATCATTATTGGTGAAACAGAAACCAAAACGACCCTGAACGGCGTCGAACTGCCCTGGTATCAAATTCGCTTTCAAAACAACCAAAAAGGCTATGTGTGGGGCGGATTATTGTCTGTTTTAAGAAAAGCAACCCTCAAGGATGTGCGTTTTGTGGCAGGCGTTACCAAAGCGGTAAAGCCCAAAGCGGACGAAGCAGCGCAATATTCCATCGAAGTACGCGCGATTCGCAATGGAACAGTGCTGCAAAAGGTCACCAACACCATTAAAAATGAAGGTAGTATGTATTACCGGCCTTTGGAAGTGGGTGCCCGCGGATTGAAAGGTTACAAAGCTTTACTGATTGTCGAGATGGGTTACGAAGCGTGTGGCTATCCCTGGAATGAATGGTATATTTTGTGGAATGGCAGCCAGTTGCATTCACTGCCTTTGTGCGAATCGGTTGCCGACGGTGGCGTTTTTGCCCACGTTGAACGGTATGAATTCCCGCAAGGTCCCGATGAAAACACACCGGGCCATATTGGCAAGGAGGACGAAATCTTTTTTACCATTGAATTTTCCGCAACAGAAGAACTCGAAGATGCCTCTGGTTATAATGAAGACAGTTGGAAACGTTCACGCAAGTTGCGCTGGGATGGAAAACAGTGGTTAAAGCCGGTAAATATGGGGATTCCCAAGGATTAAGCGTTTTAAAAAACATGCCATGAGAAAAAACGACCAGCATTACATAGATTCACTCCTGAAAACAGAAAATCAACAATTAGATCGTTTGCACGAAATTGTCCGGCTGTCTATTGAGGAGGAGGAAATGATTACCCGTAAATTATGCGAAACGGATGAAAGTGCGATAACGTTTGGCGAGCGGCTATCAGACAAGGTGGCTAAATTTGGTGGAAGTTGGCGGTTTATCATCATTTTTATGGCCGTGCTATGGCTTTGGATTATTGTAAATTCCGTATTTTTGGCTTCAAAAGCGTTTGATCCATACCCCTATATCCTAATGAACCTGATTTTATCCTGTATTGCGGCCATTCAGGCACCCATTATCATGATGAGTCAGAACAGGAAAGAACTAAAAGATCGGCAGCGGGCTGAAAACGATTACATGGTGAACCTGAAATCGGAAATAGAAATCCGAAACCTGCACCGGAAAATGGATTTGAATATGGAAGATCAATTCCAGCATTTATTCGAAATTCAGCAAAAACAATTGGAGTTGATGCAGCAAATTTTAATCAAATTAGAAAAGAAATAGGCTGCTTTTTTTGAAAAAAATAAAATTTTAAAATATGAAATTGCTTGGTAATCATTTGTTGTTTGGTCTTCTTTTTTTATGTGGCCTCGTATCAGTACAAGCCCAAACAACGACTTCCGGAACCACTGCTGAAAAAAGAAAACCGACAAATTATGTGCTGAGCACCTCGGCACGCGGTCTGAAAAGTGGCGAATATGGCACTTTCCCGATTACTGCACAGGGTACAGTGGCCTTGATTGGCTGGCAAATGGGCTTGCGGTACAATACGGACATGCTGGAGTTTGTTGGGGTGTCGGTTGGTGATTTGGAAGGCATTAAACCCGAAAGTTTTGGTTTGACCAAAGTGAATGAAGGAGAAATTCGCGCTTTGTGGATTGCTAAAATCAACGATGCGTCTGACCATTTGCAACAGGGCCAGCATTTGTTTTACCTGACCTTTCGGGCTAAAAAAACGGTTGCAGATGTATCGAGTTTGTTGAAAATAGATGATGCCGTTTTGTGGAGCGAGGGATATGGCAGCGATGGCGTTCAAACGGTTCGCTTCAGTTTGCGCGGCGATCAAGCAACAACCACTACAACATCATCCAAGGAAGGGAATTGGTCAGTATTATGCAGCCCGAATCCTGCAGCGGATTATTTTAACCTGAATTTTGATTTAAAAACAGCCGGGGAATTTCAACTGCGCGTTTTTGATGATTTTGGCAGGCAGGTGTATTTTAAAAACTTGAACCTGGATGCAGGTGCTCAAGCGTTAAAAATTACAGAAATCAGCCAATGGGCCGCCGGGGTATACCACTGGGATCTGAAAGGCGCTGCAAATCTGAAAGCCGAAGGGCACTTGGTTAAACTGTAGGGTATTTTAAAGCCTGTTTTTCCAAATAATATCCACACACGGTTGCCTTCGACACGCCATCGTACTGAATCGCTAATATCGTCTCTGAGAAAGTAATGCTGCCTGTTTCTATAAACTGCTGAAAATCAAAACACAAAGGCAGCATTTTAAATCGAAATTTGTGGTGATTCAATCCTTTTTCGGCAATCAGGGCCGATTTTTCCGGACGCTCCAGCTCCATTAAAAACTGGGTCTTGGGACTGATTTTATGGTATAAATAATAATCCACGGCCACCAATTGCTGCAACACCTGGTCTTCCGGATATGCTTGTACCACAAAATCAAAAAGATTGTGATACACTTCATCCAGGGTGTATTTGTGGTAATCGGATCGGGTGCCGAAAAATTCACCGAGGGCTAAGAAAAAATCGAAAATACTGTATTGCGCAGTCACATACCGCAGGGTGTATTCGGCGCGTTTTTTATTCCAGTATATTTCCAAACCATGCTCAACGATCTCTATTTGAGCCAGTTGCGTTTCTGATAAATAATTGCTGCGAATGATTTGATAGGGTGGGGCAGGGTCAAATTCGTAGCCGTGCTGGGCATGTTTGTACAACATCGGCGTACCTTTCAAAAACTTCAAAAAGCCCAATTGTAACTCGGGCGGAAATAATTTAAACACGGTTTCAAAACTGTGCTTATTGTCTTCCCAGTAATCGTGCGGCAAACCCACAATCAAATCCAGGTGCATCTCCACCTTGTGTTCCAAACTCTGGATGATACCCTTTGTTTTTTCAAAATTCTGCTTGCGACTTACCTCCAAATTGGCCTTTTGATTGACGGTTTGAATGCCAATTTCGAAGCGAAACAGTCCTTTTGGAACATGTTCGTCAATAAATTGAATGATATCCGGGTGCAAAATATCGGCGGTAATTTCAAACTGAAATACATTGCCAGGCTTGTAATTGGTCAGGATAAACTTGAAAATATCCAGGGTAAAATCCCGCTTGATGTTAAACGTACGGTCCAGAAATTTCACCACCCGCCCATGCTGCATCATGTGCAACAAGGTCGATTTGATGTGTTGATCGGGCAAATACCGCACTTTGTTATCCAAACTGGCCAAACAAAACTCGCATTTGTATGGACAGCCCCGCGATGTTTCGATGTACAATACTTTCTGCGACAATTCCACCGGGTCGTCGTCGGCATAAGGCATGATGTTTTCGTATTGTTTGAGGTCAAAATTGCCCGCCAAAGGCAAATACAATACGTCTTTCCCTAGTTTTTGCACCACATTGGGAATATGCTGCACCTGTGGGTAATGCTCGATAAAGGCGCTAAACGGAATTTCACCTTCGCCGGTAATGATGTAATCTACCTGATCCAGCGCGATAATTTCCTCCCAATCGTAACTAACCTCCGGACCGCCCAGCAATATTTTGGTGCCTGTACCCAGCGCTTTGATCTTTTGTGCTACCGCCAGGGTCTGACTGATATTCCAGATATAACAACTAAATGCCACCACTTCAAACTGGCTGCAATACGCTGCCACCCCATCCTGTTGATCCTTGATGGTAAATTCTTTCCATTCCAGGCCTTCCCGGTGCTTGTTCAACTGATACAGCAATCGAATGGCCAGGTTGGTATGGATGTATTTAGCATTCAGGGTAGTGAGCAGTATGCGCATGGGTAGAGTGGATGACAGGAGCGCAAAGGTAGGGGTTTATTCTGATTGAATCAGTACCCTTGCGCTGGCATTTCCCAAACGAACAATATAGGCGCCCGCTGGCAAATCGGCCAAAACGCGGGTGTATTGCCCCAGTTGCGCCTGCACATTTTCCGTGAACATTAATTTACCCATCGCATCATACATGCAAAGTGGGAGCTGACCTGAAAGACCATTCGGGTTCCATTGAAGGGTAATCGGCGTTCCGTCGCGGGTGATGTTTGGCGCAACTTGAAAGTAAAAGTTCGAAGCCTGGGCTGCCAAGGTGTTGGTTGCCAGGCAATTGGATTGAAACACCAGGTTTACATCCTCTTCCAAATCGACCACCTCCGTTTGGGTGCTGCCATCTGCACAGGTTATGGTGATCCGGTAGGTACCTTTAAATCCACGGGTGGAATAGTTGCCCGCTGCATTGGTAAGTCCGGTGGTATCAGTCCACCATTGATGAAAAACCTGATCGATAAACGCGGCGCCACTGGGTTTGAGTGACCAATCTTCCCGAAACAAAGGCGCGTTGCCCAGCCAATGGGCGCCATCCCAAAATCCCCACATCAAAAATCCTTTTTGGCTCGGATGGGCAAAGGTGATGGTCAAAATATCGCGCATATACTTGGCCTGGGTCGCTTGTGGAACCAAGGCATCAATATCGTATTCGGTGACTTTTGATTCAAGTCCGTACGTATTATAAAACTCATCATAAATTGCCTTGACCCTTGGAATGCCTGTTGGGGTAGCACTAAAATGGCCTTGAAACCCGATGCCTTCTACGGGAGCACCGGCAGCTACCAATTCATCCAACCGACTTTTCCACACTTCAATTCCCTGGTTGGTGGCGTCTCCTAGTTCGATGGCCACATAGTCGTTCAAATACAACACTGAATTGGGCGCCAGGCTGTCGGCTTGTTTAAAAATTTCGACATACAATTCACGACCAGTGGTATAACCGGGCGTGCCTGCCAAAAAATCGGCGTATTGCACATTTGCGGTAATTTCGTTGAGCACATCCCAATCGATCATTTCGGTACCGATGCCCGGATAACTTAGAATATCTTTGATGTGTGTGCGCACCCGATTTTTCAGGTAAGCCGGGGTAACGGAAGGATTAATGTCGGAAGGGCTGTAGGTCCAGTTTGGCCACGCCAAGTTATGTCCCCGAATGGTAATTCCTTTATTTTTCAACCATTGCACATCGCTTTGCAGTTCGGTTTTTGTGCTGAACCATGCACCTTCCCATCCGGGCCATTTCAGGTCGTTTTCAAAAACTACTTCATTAAAACCATGCCCTTTACCATCCAAATTGAGCAGTTTTTCCTCATAAACCGGGTTGTAATCCCAACCACCATTAAATTTATTGCTGACTACGGCAGTGCCAAATTTGAAGGCGTGTTGCAACATTTCAACGTGTACCGTCGCGCCTGCGAGTGCTTGTCCGCCCGACGTAAGCACTTGCACATTCAAATTGGCTTTTCTAACTTGTTCAATATCAGCGGCTGCTGTTGCGCGCCAGGGTGCATCCGGTTCGATACCTGGGTAGGAATCATTGTTGAGCAAAATGGGTAATTGATCAAAATTGACCAGGTTTTTATAATTCAAACAAGCCATGCCCCCGTATTCGATCACCTGATTAATATAGCCCATATGCAGGCCAAAATTGAGCAAACCTGCTGGGAAAGCAGCACTGGCAGTAAACGGTACGGCGTATATTTTCCAGGTATTGCCCACTTTTACGGTCGAAATCACCTGTTTATCATAGGTGCTGGAATGTTCCGCATAAAAATTGGCCTTAGCGCCGGGTGTTTCACTCCGCAACCAGATGATTACCAGGCATTGGTCGCCCGGATTGATTGTGCCCGTATTGGGGAAAATATCGCCTGCATCCCAGGGGTTTGGACCAGCGGTTACGGATCGGCGGGTTGCGAGCGAAAACGGTTGGTTGCCGGGGTTGAATGTGGTCGTTGTACCGTTGTAATTGTACATTCCTGCCTGGGTCGCAGTTTCGGTATTGGGCAACGTCCATTGCTGCACGGCAGGCAAATTATATTGGTTTTGAAGGAAGGTGTCCAGGTAAACATGGTAACTATCTTGCGCTTGCAGGCTTGTGCAAAGCAAGAGTAACCCAATGGTTATAGAGAAAAATGTAAAATAGGTGCGATTCATACTTTTTAAATTTGAAGTGGAATCAAAAGTATGGAAAACTACCGGACATATTTCGCGCAGATGTTACACAGAAAAAAAGGCAGATGTTACGCAGATTATTCTGCGTAACATCTGCGAAAATGCATCTGTGTTGCATCTGCGCGAAATACATCCAGTATTGTCCAATACTTCTTGTTATGCTTTCGGCAGCACAACGGTCCCCATTCGGAAATTGTTTTTACCAAATAATTTTGGCTTAATAGACACAAAAAACAACTTATTCCGATCAAATGGCGTACTCAAATTGGGCACAAACAAAGTTTCAATGTCTTGGGCTTCGAATAAAGCAGTACGGGTCAGTTGGCCATCGGAGGTAAGGGTGGTCATCACCGCCACACAATCGTTAAAATCGTTTACCAACTTTGGTTTTGGATTTTTCACGGGTTTGGACATATTGTCTTCGTCTTCGTTGTAAAAAAACGCGATATTATTGCCATCCACGAGAGAAACATGGGAAAGAAAGTATTTCGTATTTACCCCAATTTGATATTTCGGAATGGAGGAAGTGCGTTCAATTTCTCCTGCCGAATTGATGGAAAAGATGATAATGTCGTTCGAATAATACCGTGTGGTGGTGGTGTAGGTGCGTCCGTAATAATTGGTGGAAACTGTAAAATAGTTTTCCTCCGCAACAACGACCGCACTGCCATCGGCGCGGATCAGAAAGTCGCTAAAGGTAAAGGAGTTTTCCAGGCCAAAATCGCCGCCCCGGTCCTTATCGGTGTTGCGTTCACCAAATTGTTTCAGTTCGGTGATCGTAAAAGACTTCTTATTGCTGGATCGAATTTCGCCATTAGACGCAATATCGAGGTAAAACATGCCTTGAATACTGCCATTTTTAGTAGTGGCATAAAAACCGGCACATTTCAGGTTGTCCTTTTCGTCGGTAGCCAGGGAAGCGCCACGTATAAAGGCATCGCCCAGTTGCAAGGGAAATTCTTTTGGTTTTTCAGCGCCTTTGGCAAAATGAAACAACTTAATCTCGTAAGCGGCCACCGATTTACGGTCGTCGTTTTTTTTGCTTTCTTTCGCCCGTTTGCCTTCGTACACTTTCGCAAGCATATCCACGCTTCCGTCATTTTTCAAGATGGTGCCCAGTACTTCAACTTGCGCTTCATTGTATGGCAAGGCGACTTTTTGCGACCAATCGACGCTCAAATCCTTATTTAATACGGAAATAAATACCTTAAAATAGGCGTCAATGCGGTCATCATCGGTTACAGCGCGAAACAAGAGTTTGGTCGAGTCTTTTGAGGCATTCCAAAACACGGTGGGTCGGTCATCGCGGCTTTCGTATTTTAGTTTGGCGACTTCTATTGATTTGCTTTTTTTGCCCTTTAAATCAATGGGCGACAGGTTGTAACGGATGTAATCTTCGCGTTTGTTGGTTTCTGAAAAAAGCCACAAGAATTGCCCATTAAAATAGCGCAGCCCCATGGACGCCACGTTTTTTTTCTCCGATTCATACGTTTTGCTATATTCCAATTTGAAATTAGGATCGTATTTTTCCAGAATAACCCGCGTAATTGATCCGCTCAAATTGATGCCGGTGCGGCTGCTTTCATCGTCAAAAGCAATATAATGGCCCCCGGCGTCGGAATAGAGATGACTTTGGAAGGAATGACTTTTGGCTATTTTTAGCTCCGGGCTAATTGATACCACAGGTGCCTGGGAAAACAAACCATTAAAAAAAACGGCAATCAACAGGAGGGCTAATGGTAACCGCGACCATCCAATTTTTATGAGCATGCGCATATTTATGTATTTTAAATTAATTAAACACCACCAGTTTCCGATTAAGCACTTTTTCACCACCTTTCAATACAACGTAATAAGTACCACTTTTAAGGTTCAGTTTTTTCAAATTAATTTGTTCCGTGTACTTGCCATACTCATAAGCGCGGTTGCTGAACTCCGTATGCAACAAATTTCCCTGTTGATCCAGCACTTGCATGGTGACCAGGGTACGGCGGCGTATTTTAAAAGGCACCCACACGGTTTCGGTGGCTGGGTTTGGAAAATTGGGTTCGTCGACCTGAATTTCCGCGCTGGATTCGGAGCTGCTGGCTACCGGAATTTGACTAACATCCACCAAGGCAGTCCAAATGCTGGTTGCGGGGCCATCTTGTCGTGTCCATATCGGCCGAACAATATTATTGTGTGCCGTGACATTGGTATAATCGCCAAAAAACTGACCGGTGTTGGGGGTAAAACTGTTTTCACTGATCAATACATTGCTAAAAGTCGTGCCACCATCCTTTGAAACAGCAAGGTATACATCGGTTTTGCTGCTATTCGATGGGTAAGCCCGCCGGTCGTAATACACCACCCAAATATAGCCCGTTGCCTGATCGATGGTCATCCAGCTCATAAACTGTTGTTTCCCGGCACCATCATTGTTCACCCTAACCGGCGCCGTCCAGGTATTGCCTTGGTCTGTGCTTTTACTAATCCAAATATCGGTGTCGTTGGAGCCATTGCGCTGATCGGACCAGTTGAGGTACCAATTACCACGGTTTGGCCCGTTACTATGGTCGCAGCCGGTAATGGGCAGACCATTGCAGCGCCCGAGTCCAGAAATTACGTAATCCCAACCTCCCGGAAAATCGCCCACTTTGATGTCATTCGTCAACCAGGTTTGTCCTCCATCCAGCGATCGATCCAACATCAATCCAAGTGGGCCCGCCCAAACCACAAATACTTCTCCGTTGATGCCGACACTAGGCACTGCGCCTTCCGTGGTGTTATCGCTGTCAATACAATCGCCTGCTACCTGGTTTAAGCGTTGGGGGGTAGACCAGGTAAGTCCGGCATCTGTGCTTTTTGAAAATAAAATACGCGAACTATCACTGGGCACCGAACTGCCATACTTGTCAAATTCGGTCCAACTAATGTATAAATGATTGGTTTTAGGGTCAACCGCGATCCAGTGCTTATCCTGGGCTTTGGTGTTGTTGAGTCCGGTGAAAACACCAGGCGACCAATTTTGCCCGGCATCGGTCGATTTTTGAACCACAATTCGGTCGATCCAATTGCCGTCGGGTGGATTGGAAAGATGCAGGAAATAAAAATCGCCAGCGGTATCAATCGCAATGACCGGATCACCCCAAACGCCATACGGAGAACTCATTTGCGCTTTCGTCCAGGTTTGACCCGTATCTGAAGAAGTGTACACATTGTTCAAATTCGCGCCGGCCACCAACCGATTGGGGTGTTTCGGATCGATGCAAATGGATGGTTCGTTGGGATTAAAAGATCCGCTAATCTTTACATTGGGGTGTTGCGCACTCAAAGGCAAGTATGCCAGCACGACAAAAAGCAACATATATTTGGTCATATCTGTAATTTCTGCACAAATATGCACACTAATCCGTTGTCAAGAAAAACGAAATTCCAATTTGCTCATTTTTTCTAAAATAGCAACCCGGCCCACCGCTATAAACAGGTGTTTTACGCAACGGTGTTGTCTTCGTCCATCGAATCATTGAATTCACCTTCCCAACGCGCAACCACCGCCGATGCCAGGCAATTGCCCATTAAATTTACAGCAGTACGTCCCATGTCCATGAGCGCATCTACACCCAAAATCACCGCAATGGGCCATTCCGGGATGTTGAACTGATTCACGGTTGCTGCCAAAATTACCAACGAAGCACGTGGTACGCCCGCTACGCCTTTTGAAGTGAGCAACAAGGTACCCATGAGGGCCAATTGGGTTTCCCAGGAAAGGGAAATGCCCGCTGCTTGGGCGCAAAAAACCGAGGCCAGGGAAAGATACAGGGTAGATCCATCCAGGTTGAAGCTATAACCGGTAGGCAAAACGAAGGATACGATTTTGCGCGGAACCCCAAAGTTTTCCATCGCAGTCATCGCCTTTGGAAACGCCGCTTCCGAACTGGCGGTTGCAAAAGCCAGGGAAGCCGGCTCGTAAATGGCTTTGAAAAATGGTACAATCGGTATTCTGAAAAAGTACAAAACTGGAATAAACACCAGTAATATAAACGTAATCAAGGCAATATAAAGGGTGCCTAACAATTTGAGCAAATTCCAGACGACCTCAAAACCCATCGTTCCAATGGTGTAAGCCATTGCACCGCCCACCGCAAAAGGCGCGAAATACATGATAATATTGGTAAATTTGAACATCACTTCACCCAAAGCTTCCAACCAGGACAGCATCGGCAAGCGGTATTGATCTTCTACCTGACGCAGGGCAAATCCAAAAATCAGGCTAAAAATTACGATTTGCAAAACGGCCCCTTCATGGACCATTTTGGCTACGTTTTCCGGAAAAATATGCAACACGACTTGTTTCCAGTCTTGCTTTACCTTCGAGGCAGGAGGTGTCACCTCTTTCCCACTATACGTCAACTTGTACGTGCCTTTTACCGAATCGACCACTGCGGTCAAACTGGAGGCGGGCAATTCTACGGTTGAGGCCACTGCCGCCTTGTTCTGAATGCCTTCTCCTGCACGGGTTAAATTGATGGCCGCTAGTCCAACAAAAAGCGCAATAGCAGTAGCACCAATGAAATACGTGAATGCTTTTGCACTCATGCGTCCAACGGATTGTGCATTGCTTTGCCCAGCAATACCTACCACCAAGGTAGAAAGCAAGAGGGGCGCAATCACGGTTTTGATCAGTTGAATAAATATTTTACTTAAAACCTCCAAGTTGGCACCCACCGCCGGAAAGTCAGACCCGATGCCCATCCCGATCACCATACTGATTAGAATCCAGGTGGTCAATTTGCTTTTGGTATAGCCATAAATGCACAAAGCGCCGATTGCCCACCACCGTGCTGTCAGCAAAATGGATGAATCAATCGAAAAACCTGCGTAGATGGGCAAAAGGTGCAGGGCAGCCACCACGGCAATGCTGGCCATGGCAAACCAAAAGGACGTTTGTGCTTTCATTGGATGTTGTGATTGAATTGGACGAATAGGGTAGGTGGTTTCGTTGCAAAATGAAGGGCAAAATACGCCAAAATAAATTTGCACGTAATTTAGTGCCTTTTAAAAAAAACAGAATTGGGCGCAAGGATAAACCAAAGCGCTTGCTTTTACATGTAAATTCTATATTAAATCCGCAAAACGGGCATAACTGGCCCTAAACAACCGGTATTTTATATTGTCCCTTGCTTTTCCGAATATTCGCTGCTACCACTTTGTACTCCGGGCACATGGCCTCGGTATCCGACACCGAAGACGTAATATTGTTGATCAACATCTCCGGAAAGTGGAAGGTTGTGCTCAAAATACCTGGTTTTACCTCCTCAGAAATCCGCGCCTTGATGTCCACTTTACCCCGGGCCGATTCGACACAAACCATATCGCCATCTGCGATAAAGTGCTTGGCCGCGTCTGCCGGGTTGATGAGCAGCACGTCTTCTTTCAGGATGTGCACGTTGCGGGTTCGGCGGGTCATGGCGCCGCAATTGTAGTGTTCCAGTTCGCGGTTGGTGGTAATAATATATGGAAACTGCTTGGCATGTTGAATCAATTCCTGTGATTCTTTAAATGGGGTACCGATGAATCTGCCTCGTCCGCGTTTAAATGTTTCGGTATGCAATATTTCGGTGTCGCTTCCATCGGGCAATACGGGCCATTGTTTGCCATTATCCCCGAGTTCTTTCCATTTTACCCCGGCAAAAAACGGCACGATTTGGGAAATTTCCTGCAACAGGGTATCCGGATCGTAATCGGCTTGGGTATATCCCATATGGTTCATGATGTCCACGATGATTTGTCCGTCTGTTTTTCCGGCGATGGGGTCCACAACTTTATTGACCCGTTGAATCCGGCGTTCGCCATTGGTAAACGTACCGCTTTTTTCTAAAAATGAAGCACCCGGCAGCACCACATCGGCCAATTTGGCTGTTTCGGTCATGAACAACTCTTGCACCACCAACAAATCCAGTTTTTTCAAAGCGGATAATACATGTTGGGTATTGGGGTCTGTTTGCGCCATATCTTCCCCGATTACCCACAAGGCTTTCAGGCGGTTATCGAGCGCGGCATCATACATCTGCGGAATTTTATAGCCGATGTGTAGCGGAAGTTTTGCCTGGTAAAAATCTTCATATTGCGCATGCACTTCCGGCAAGGTCAAATCAAGGTACCCAGCGCCCTGGTGTGGCTGACAGCCCATATCCGCAGCGCCTTGCACATTGTTTTGGCCACGCAAAGGGTTTACGCCTACGCCCCGCCGACCAATATTGCCCGTAATCATCGCCAAATCAGCAATTAACATGACGGAATAAGTTCCATAAGAATGTTCCGTTACCCCTAAACCATGAAACGACATGGCAGATCCGGCCGAGGCATATGCGATCGCAGCTGCGCGTACAAGCAGGCGATCTACCCCTGAAACGCGTTCCAGTTCATCTATATCCAAGCCCATTACCTGGGCTTTAAACTCGGCATAACCTTCGGTGCGTGATGCGATAAACTCTTGATCTTCAAGTCCTTCCGACATGATGTAATACAACATCATGTTCAATACTGCTACGTTGGTGCCCGGGCGTAATTGCAAATGGAACTGGGCATAACGGGCCAGTTCAGTTTTGCGCGGATCCAGTACAATCAGGGTTTTGCCCTTCATGGCCTGTTGTTTGATTTTCGCGCCGGTTACCGGATGGGCCGCGCTCGGATTAGCGCCAATCACCATCATACAATCGGTGTATTTCAGGTCGATGATAGAATTGGTGGCGGCGCCTGTTCCAAAGGTGCGTTGCATGCCCAAGGCCGTAGGGGAGTGGCATACCCGCGCACAACTGTCGATGTTGTTGGTGCCAATAACTGCGCGGATGAATTTCTGCATCAGGTAATTTTCTTCATTGGTGCAGCGTGCTGAAGAAACGCCGGCGATATGATCCGGGCCGAATTCCTGTTTGATCGCATTTAGTTTGGTGGCTATAAAATCATAGGCTTCTTCCCAAGTGGCAGGCTCCAACACGCCGTTGCGTTTGATCAAGGGCGTGCGAATGCGGTCGGCATGGTTGTAAAACGAAAAGGCATATCGGCCCTTTAGGCAGGTATGTCCGCCATTGGCAGCAGCTTCCACCGGTGCCTGGATGGATTTGATGGTGCCGCCCGAAACGGCCACTTCCAGGTTGCAGCCCACCCCGCAATAAGTGCATACGCTGCGCACCTTGGTATCATATTGAACTGATTTTGATTCAAATACATCGCTGATGGCCGAAGTTGGGCAGGCCTGTGCACAAGCGCCACAACTCACACAATCCGACTCGGCAAAGGTGGTATCCAAGCCTTTAATAATATGACTGTCAAAACCGCGCCCAGCCATGCTCAACACGAATTGGCCTTGCACCTCATCACAGGCACGTACACAACGCGAACAATTGATGCATTTCGACAAATCCATGGTCATATACGGATGACTCAGGTCTTTTTTCCGGTCGAGGTGGTTTTTGCCTTCGGGATACCGCACATCGCGTACCCCCACTTGCGCTGCCACGGTTTGCAATTCGCAATTGTTGTTCACCTCACAGGTCAGGCAATCGAGCGGGTGGTCGGTAAGCACCAGTTCGACAATATTCTTACGCAACTTTTTGATGCGTGCTGAATTTGGAAAAATATAAGTATCGGGCATCACCGGCGTATGGCAGGAAGCCTGCGCTTTGGTTGGTCCGCCCGGCTGAAGCGCAACATCTACACTGCACACCCTGCAGGCGCCATAGGGATCTAAATTAGGCGCATCGCAGAGTGTTGGCACCGCATTTTTGCCATAAACCCGTTTCAAAAACGACAAAATGGTTTCGCCCTCTTTGATTTCGTGGGCGATGTTGTCGATGTAGGCGAATTTTGAAATGGCAGTACTCATGGATAAATAGTTGTTAGTTGTTAGTTGTTAGTTGTTAGTTGTTAGTTGTTTGGACACCTCGGGAGGTGACACCTCAGGTGGTAACCTTCGGAGGTGACACCTTGGGCGGTAACCATCGGAGGTGACACCTCAGGTGGTAACCTTCGGAGGTGACACCTCGGGCGGTAACCTTCGGAGGTGACACCTTGGGCGGTATCCATCGGAGGTGACACCTCGGGTGGTAACCATCGGAGGTGACACCTCGGGTGGTAACCTTCGGAGGTGACACCTCGGGTGGTAACCATCGGAGGTGACACCTCAGGTAACTGCCTGTCAACTAAAAAAAACTTTAAGTTCTTCCTGAAAATAAAGCAACGCATTTTTTATCGGTAAAGGCAAGCCGCCGCCCAGTGCGCATAAAGAACCGGTTTCCATGGTTTCCAGCAAGTCATTCAGCAGTTCGGGGTCTATTTTATAATCGCTGTTCCGGGCTTTGTGCAACAATTCGTAACCACGGGTGGAGCCTAATCGACAAGGAAAACACTTGCCGCAGCTTTCGTGGGCGGTAAACTGAAATAAGTGTTCCAAATATTCAATCATCGGGAAATCGGTGGGGATGCACACCACGGAGGCATGTCCTAACAGAAAACCCTGGCTGGCAAAAGATTCGAATGCAATGTTTAAATCCGCAATTTTATGTACCGGCACCAGTCCGCCCAGCGGTCCGCCGATGTGCATTGCTTTGATGCTATGCCGAAAGCCGCCGCCTAATTCATTGAATACCAAGGATAAAGGCGTGCCCATGTCTACTTCATAGATGCCCGGACGCTTGAAATGGCCATCCAGCGAAACCAGTTTGGTGCCAGTTGATCGTCCAGCGCCGATGGCTGCAAAAGCGCTGCCGCCGTGTTCGAGGATAAACGGAATACAAGCCAGGGTTTCTACATTGTTGACGACGGTTGGCAGGTTGAACAGGCCTTGCTGGGTGGGGTAGGGCGGCCGCACCCGCACTTCCGGGCGTTGCCCTTCGATGGAGTTGAGCAAGGCCGTTTCTTCGCCGCAGATGTAAGCGCCTTGTGCCCGAATCACTTTAAAATCAAAAGCAAAATCGGTCCCCAGGATGTTCGAACCGATCAAATTGCGATCGCGCAACGCCTGTAGTGCTGTTTCTAAAATGGGAAATACTTCCGGATACTCGCCTCGTACGTATAGCACACCCATCTGCGCGCCCGTGACGTATCCAGCGATGATCATGCCCAGCAACACAGAATGGGGCTGCTGTTCCTGTAAATACCGGTCGCTGTATGCCCCAGGGTCGCCTTCGTCGGCGTTGCAAACGATGAATTTAGGTGCGCCGGGGCTGTTTTTACACGATTCTAACTTGAAGGCAATCGGAAATCCCGCACCGCCGCGCCCGCGTAAGCCCGCTACAGTTAACTCCTGTAAAATTGCTTCCGGTGTTTGTGCGAGCGCCTTTTGCAGGGTTTGGTAATAGGTTTCGATGCCGGGAAAAGGGCGCATCAACACCGGGGTGCCGTAACTGGCCGTGTGATAATGATCCGAAATTACCTTTTTGTCCGATTTTATGGCGGCAACGGCTTCCAGCGCGTCACCCGAATAGTTATGATCTTTATAAAAAAATGCTTTGTTCTCGTGGCAACGGCCCAGGCAACACATTTCACCAATTTCATGTGCTTCAAAATGCGCGCCAAGTGCTTGTTTTACAGCGTCTTGTGTGCCAGCCGTCAAACAGGCGGAGCCGTTGCAGACGTACACTTGTTTGCCTTTATTTTCGGGGCGGGTAAAATCATAAAAACTGGACGCGCCATATACATTGGCCGACCCAATCAGGAATGCTTCAGCGAGCCGGGTCATTTCGGCAGGATCGGCGCTGCCGGTAGTTTCGGCACTACGCCCCAGCAATTCAAACAAATTTTCCGCCATTCCCTTGCGGCCAGATAAAGCACTGATATTCTTTGACATACTGCGGCGTATTGTTTGCGGATTCCGGCATGCTGCGCTGCATGCCTTATCGGGCAAATATACATTGCTTGTCTTTGCATTTTGCAATAAAGATTGGCTAAAATAGACTTACGCCATTTATTTATAGAATTAAATGTAAGTAGGCGTAATAAAATCAGGAAATAAGGAATCAAATGTTTCTTTTTTGAGATCTTTAGTTTGAATTTATTCCTGCATTATTTAAATCCCAATTTTGTGCCATATTAACCTACAAATGTTCGACCTACAAATGTTCGACTTCTCCGAAGTCGTATGTGGGTTCGGACATTGTATCTTTTCTACAAATGTTCGACCTCTCACGAGGTCGTCGCGTTGCCCAATGGGTGTTCGGTAAAATGGATAAAAAATCCCGAATTCTGGTTTCCACCAAAATTCGGGATGACGCGCGTTATCTCATTTTGTCGCTTACGCGTGTGTAAGCACGCGAATAATATCCTCATTGGCAATATCCGTCTCGATCAGGCCGTCGCGCAGGCGTACAATTCGATGGGCGTGTTGCGCAATATCTTGTTCGTGCGTCACCAAAATAACGGTGTTGCCCAATTGGTGGATGGTTTCAAACAAACCCATGATTTCATAGGACGTTTTGGTATCCAAATTACCCGTCGGTTCGTCGGCCAAAATAATGGCTGGATTGTTTACCAAGGCCCGGGCTACGGCCACCCTTTGGCGCTGTCCACCCGACAATTCGTTCGGTTTATGTCCGACGCGATCGCCTAAACCAACCGACTCGAGTACCTGCCGTGCGCGATCAAGGCGTTCTTCTTTGCGAACACCTGCATAAACCAGGGGCAGGGCAACGTTTTCGAGGGCCGAAAGGCGGGGCATCAGGTTGAAGGTTTGAAATACAAATCCAATTTGTTTGTTGCGTACTTCGGCAAGTTCGCTATCATCCATGGTGCTTACTTCAATGCCGTTGAGCCAGTATTCACCGCGGGTAGGGGAGTCCAAACAGCCCACCAGGTTCATCAGGGTCGATTTTCCACTACCGGAAGGGCCCATTAATGCTACATATTCATTTTTCTCAATTTCGAGCGACACATTTTTCAAGGCCTCCACAACTTCGGCGCCCATTTGATAAGTTTTATTCAGGTTGCGAATGGATATCAGCATGGATAGGTGCATTTGATAAAAGATGGCCGAAATAAACGCTTTTTTTTAAACAACTAAAAAAGGATCGAAGTTTGCCCCATATTACCCGCTCAATAGGGTGATCTGTTCGTTAAACGTTCAGTAAATGTTGATAAAAAACCAGATTTTTCAAAGTATCTCAGAAAGCGAACTTATACCTTCGTGCCGATAACCGGATGCAAGGCGTCGTCAGCACCAATGCACGACCCGCACTTGTCCACAAATTTGCTGTACTACCAAAAACGATTATGATCAACTCAGGTTTACCCTCCAACAAGACCATGATTAAGCACGTGGCCATCGCAGGCAATATCGGTGCGGGGAAAACAACGCTTTGCGAATTACTTGCCCGCCACTTCAATTGGGATGTACATTATGAAGATACGGAAAACAATCCCTATCTCTCTGATTTTTATATGGATATGAAACGCTGGTCGTTCAACCTCCAGGTGTTCTTCCTTTCCAGCCGCTACCAGCAAATGTTGCGCATCCAACAGGGCCACCGAACGGTGATCCAGGACCGCACGATTTACGAGGATGCATTTATTTTTGCCCCCAACCTGGCAGATATGGGCCTGATGGAACGCCGCGATTTTGAAAACTATACGACCTTGTTTCAGTCGATTATATCCCAAATCAAGGCGCCTGATTTGCTGATTTACCTGCGGTCCTCTATTCCCACCCTGGTGGAACACATCCAAATGCGCGGCCGCGATTACGAAGGCAGCATCAGTATTGATTACCTCAAACACCTGAATGAGCGCTACGAAAACTGGATTGGCGGGTACCGCGAAGGCCGTTTGCTCATTATCAATGTGGATAATTTCGACTTTCAAAATGACAAGGAAGCCTCTGCGCGGGTACTGGAAATGGTACAAGGCGAATTACATGGCTTGTTTTAATATACTGCTTTATCCTAAAAGGCCAAATCACAACCCATTATTTATCAAGCAATTATCAATCCAATGGATAAGAAGATCACCCTTATTTCTGGCGCATCCCGGGGTATTGGCCGGGCAATTGGCACCCGTCTGGCCCATGAAAACCACTTTGTTGTATTGCTGGCACGCAATGCTGAGGAAATTTCGGAACTGGAATTTGAAATAGACCAGGCCGGCGGAAAAGCACTTTCTTTTGCCGTTGATATTAGTCAGCCCGAACAAGTGCAGGCGACCGTTGATCAGGTTTTGCAAGATTTTGGCCGCATCGACACCTTGATTAACAATGCTGGCGTGGGTGTTTTTAAAAACTCCGAATTGATTACGACGGAGGAATGGGACCAGGTGATGGATGTAAATGTAAAAGGCTCCTTTTTATTGACCAAGGCCGTTTTACCAGCCATGAAATCGGCGGGATCCGGTCATATCGTGGGCATTGCTTCGGATGTTTCAAAACGCACATTTGCCGAAGGCAGTTTGTATTGTGCCAGTAAATATGCACAACATGCTTATTTTGAAGCAGTTCGACGTGAAGTGCGCAAACTTGGCATTAAAGTCAGCGTCATTTACCCGGGCTTGGTTGATACTTATTTTCACGAGGGCGATCCTGGGCAGCCGCACCGCGCTAGTTATTTGCAACCACGAGACATTGCCGATGCGGTGGCCTACATCCTCAATGCACCAGCCCATGTGATCATTGATGAGTTGATGCTGCACCCGATGTCGCAAGAATGGTAATTGTTTAAACCATTTATTCAAATGGATATAGAAGCATTTCGCATATATTGCCTTGAAAAAGAAGGGGTTACGGAAGATTTTCCCTTCGGAGAGCAAACGCTTGTTTTTCGGGTGTTGGGTAAAATATTTGCCCTCACCGGCCTGGATAGCGATCGGTTTACGGTCAACTTGAAAGCCGATCCCGACTATGTTCTGGAACTCCGTGAGCAATACCCGGAGGTACAACCAGGGTACCATATGAATAAAAAACACTGGAATACGGTAGACTTTGACGGCAGCCTGGATGATAAAATGTTGCGGCATTTGGTAGACCATTCGTATGCCCAAACGGCAAAAACGCTGAAGAAAAGCGAAAAAGAACAGTTATCTTTGTTCAAAGACAACAAAAATGGGAACTGATGGCCTTGCAAATCCACTGATCGATCAATACCAGCGCGTGCATGATTATCTTCGGATATCCCTCACGGATAAGTGCAATTTCCGATGTTTGTATTGCATGCCCGACGAAAATATTCAATTCTGGCCCCAGGAAAAACTGATGCAAACCGATGAAATTATCGCTATTGCTCGGTTATTTGTTTCCCTGGGGGTGCGCAAAATCAGGCTGACGGGCGGTGAGCCCTTGGTGCGCAAAGATGCTCCGGCCATTATTACGGCACTTGCCCAAATGCCCATTGAATTGACCATGACCACCAACGGCGTGCTCCTGGATCAATGCCTGGACACTCTGGTCGCGGCGGGTGTGCGCTCCTTAAATGTGAGTTTGGATACCCTGGATCGAGAAAAATTTGCGGTTTTAACCCGGCGCGATCAATTTGAGCGCGTTTGGCAAAACATTCAATTGTTGCTGGAGGCGGGTTTGCATACCAAAATAAACGTGGTGTTGCTGCGGGGCGTCAATGATGCAGAAATCCTTGGTTTTGTGGAACTTACCCGCCATTTACCCCTGCATATTCGGTTTATTGAATTCATGCCTTTTGTGCAAAATGCCTGGAATGAAAACAAAGTGGTGCCGTTTCAAGAAATCTTGGAACGGATTACCAATCAATTTGAGATTGAAAAACTGAGCGACGCACCCAACGACACCGCGAAGAAATTCCGGGTGGCAGGCTTTGCAGGTACGTTTGCGGTAATTACCACCGTTTCCGACCTGTTTTGTGCGGGTTGCAACCGGATGCGCCTGACAGCCGATGGCAAAATGAAAAACTGCTTGTTTTCCAATACAGAAACAGACCTGTTGAACCCTTTCAGGCAAAAAGAAGATATTACCCCCCTGATATTTCAAAGTGTGTGGGACAAACGACCCACCCGAGGCACCTTCGACGATACGGTGATGCTGACCGATCGCAGCATGATTTCAATTGGTGGATAGACTTTTAAGTGCTGCGTCCATTTCCTGCCGATTTTGATAGTTTCTGGCCGGCCGCATCCAGCAGCAAAGGATGGTGTAAAAACACAATCTGTTGAAAATCAGTTGCTCCCAAGCACTGCGCCAGATATTGTTGGGCCCGGGTTGAATCCAACAAATCGGCCCCACGGATAACATGGGTGATTCGAAAATGCACATCATCCACCACACTGGCCAATTGGTAGGCTGGAATGCCATCTCGGCGGCGCACGATAAAATCAGGCAATGGAAAATCTGGCGGAGTTTTGATGCGCCAACTTACATCAGGGGCATCCAACGAAATTCCTTGATTGCGCAGGCTGGGTGGGTAACGGCCACCTAAGGCTGCCAGTTCGGTGCGGGATAAGCCACAGGCAAATAAATGTCCACCGGCCCGCAACTGCTCCAAGGCTGCATGGTATAAAGGCAAACGCAATCGTTGCGACCAGTTTTGTTCAAAATCGATGGGATTGCACGGACCTTCATCGGGCACAATTCCCAAAACTTGGATGGTGTCAAATATATCTTGAAGGTATTCCGGGCGTTTTCGTGCCTGGTCTAGATCGTCAATGCGCAACAACAGCTGTCCTTGCGGATGTGCACGTGCTAATTGTGCATTCCACCGAAAATTCAATTGATTGCCCGCATGCAAAAAACCGGAAGGTGTAGGCGCCAGGCGCAAACGCGGCGGTTCCGACAATTGTGCCACAACCGCCTCAAATTCGGCCTCAAAATGCGCAAAATCCAACACTTTTATTTTTGAGTGGCTTTTTGCGTTTCCTTACTTTGCTTTTCAAACTGCTGAAAAATTTCTTCGGGTGATTTTCCGAGTAGTTTCAAGCAGTTTTGCGCGTCATCGGCAAAGTCAGGATCATTGGGGTAGCGCTGCAAAAATAACTCATACGCCGTTTTTGCCTTGTCCAGGTTTTTCAGCAAATTTTCCTGCACAAAACCGGTCATAAATAAGGCCATGGGCGCTTTTGCCTGTTGGGGCATTTTTTCGGCAACGGTTTGGTACAGCGCGAGGGCCTTTTCGCCGTTGGAAAGGGAAACCGCCAAACCGGCAGCCTTCACGAGTACTTCGGCTGCTTGATTGGGATCCTTGGCTTGTAAGGTTTCGGCATATTGTTCGGAAAGCGCTATGAATTCCTGGGCCTTGCTCAAATCTTTGATTTCACCACTCGGTGCCATCATAAGCGAATCGAGGGCTTTGAGTTGATCGGGCACTGAAACGGCTTTCTTTTCCGGGCCAGCACAGGCAGCGATGCCCAAAAACAACAACGATAAAACGGTATAAAGAATGGTATTGGATTTCATGGTCAAAGGTAAAATTGTACGAAAAGGTTCGTTTTCCTTTCTGGGTGGACATATTATTTTGAAACGGGCACGAAATTACAACATTTAGCTTGTTTGTGAAAAAGATGCCTCCAGGATCTTTCCGCTTTGTTTTCCATAACAAAACAACAAATCCAGCACCGACAAATCGGGCAAAAAACCACTTCTTTCCATAAAAACCTGGGCATACGGGGCTGGCTGAAACCAGGCTGCTGCAGTGGGTTGTTTGGGTGATAGCTGGTTGCGATAATCATTGGATACCGCGCTGGACGGTACTTCAAATGTTTCGGTAAACTGAAGGCTTCCTTGGAAATTTATTTTTTGTAGAACAAATTCTAGGAGTAAAAGGTTGAAATCGAACAAAAAAGCATGGTTTTTTTGGTAAAAAGGGGCCAAACCATCGGCATAATGTTCAAAATAAGGCGCGTTGCCGTATGCTGCAAGGATGCTGCGCCAATGCAGTCTTTGCCAAGGGGTATCATAAGCAATGCGCACTTCCCGGATGGCCGTTTGCTGGTGTTTGCCTTTAAACAAAGGAATACTCAGGCGCTGAACACCATTTGGTCCTGCAATATGGCATCGGTTGCGGTACGATCCTTTTTGAAAATGCTCGCAAGCCTCTATTTTCAGTTGTGGGGTATTCCACAACAAACACATCCACGATACGGGGGGTAAATATCCTAGTTCAAGCAAGTTCTATATAATTGATTTTGAGGCCTTTACTACTATCGGGCCGAATTTTGAAACGCTCATCTGGACGAAAGCCGAGCACCCAGATAATGGCACCGTCGCCATTTACCAAAATCCAGGTTTTATCCTTATCAAAACGGGTGTGTTTCTGATTGGTAAAAAAATCCTGTAATTTCTGGTGTTTTCCGTCCATGCCTAGTGGTTGAAATACATCGCCCGGCTGCCAATGCCGCAAAGTTAAGGGAAATTGTAGTTTGGCAGCATCCACCAAAACCGCAACTTTGCCATCGGGGAATTCTGCCGGTAAATCAACCGGAATCATAAACAGTTGACTTCGATCGGGCAGGCGCACCATTAAATCGTCTTCCTGAAGGGTTATTTGTTCGTTTTTAGCAGCACTTTCGGCCATTTCCAGCAACAATACCCCACGGTCTACCAATAACTTGCAGCCAGATTTACTCTCCCATTGCATGCCGATGGAAGTCAGACTGTCGGCTATTTGTTGAGTTTGTGCACGATCAAAACCATAGGGTTTGAGCCAATCGTGCAAAAAAGCAGCGGGGGCGGGTAAATCGGCTAAACGTGCGATTTCTAATCGCATCGGGTTTTCTCCCAAAAATTGTTGGGTGAAATATTGCAAATTGGCACGTGTTGCCTGCAAACGGGCCAAATTACGAGCGCCAATGCTTAAAAATGCCGGACGTAATTGTTCAAACTGCGGTATAATATGGTGTCGAATAAAATTTCGCTCGTAATGGTCGTCGGCATTACTTTGGTCTTCGCGCCAGGTGAGCGCCCGCGCCTGAGCATAAGCCTCCAGTTCGGCCCGGGTGGCAAACAATAAGGGCCGAATGTGGTGGTTTTGTTTTATCGGCATACCCACCAAGCCATCCAAACCTGTTCCACGGCTGAATTGTAACAATACCGTTTCCAAAGCGTCATTCAAATGATGGGCAGTTGCCATCACATCAAAACCTTCGGCCATACGCAATTGCTCAAACCAGTTGTAACGCAAGGTGCGCGCAGCCATTTGAATCGAATCTCCTGTTTGGGTCGTATGTAAACGGGTGTCGAAGCGCTGCACCCAACACGGAATCCCGTTTTGCGCGCACCACTGCTCCACAAACGCCATGTCGGCCTCTGATTCGGTGCCGCGCAATTGAAAATTACAATGGGCAACCCCAAAAGTATAACCAGCGTCTATCAGCAAATGCCCCAACACCATCGAATCGAGCCCGCCACTCAATGCAAGTAAAATGCGCTGTTCGGGCAAAATCAAATTATTTTGTCCAATAAAATCAACAAATCGAACGCTTAAGTCCATATTACGGTTAAAATTGGGTTAAAGATGCGATACATGTTTCGAACCTGAAAGATGATGAACCATTTTTGTCTCACAAATCCATGTTATGTCCAAAACTAAGCTACTTTTTTTACTTTTTTTCCTTGCCGCCCAACTGGTGCAGGCCCAACAATCTGGCGTAATTCAAGGAATCGTACTTGATGAAAACGGGGAGCCGCTTCCGTTCACCACGGTATACATCAAAAATACCAGCAATGGTACAGCAACCAATGCAAAAGGTAATTTCAAACTGAATGTGCCGTACGGTCAGGCCGATCTGATGGTGCAATACATTGGTTATAAGCAAAATACCCAGCGTGTGGAGGTAAGCGCCAAAACGCTGAATTTGAGTATTCAAATGCAACCCAGCGACCTGCAATTGGGTGAAGTGGTCATAACGGGCGAAGATCCCGCTTATGCCATCATGCGCGCGGCCATCGCCAAACGATCCTACTACCGCAACAAAGTGCGCGATTACAGTGTGGATGTGTACATTAAAGGTTTTTATAAAATGATGGATGCCCCCAAAAAAATCATGGGTAAGGATGTGGGGGACATGGGCGGGATGCTCGACTCCAATCGAACTGGCGTATTGTACCTGGCCGAATCGGTGTCAAAAGTGTACGAACAGAAAAATCCGTCCAAGAAAAAGGAAGTAATGATTTCCAGCAAGGTGAGTGGTGCGGAAGGCGCTTATAGCATGAACCGCGCGACCCTCACCGATTTTGACTTGTACAACGAGCGCATCAACATTAACCGGGATATTTTGTCTCCCTTGGCCGATAATGCGTTTAATTATTATATTTTCAAATATATTGGAGAATACACGGACAACAATGGATATAAAATAGAAAAGATCCAATTGCGCCCTAAACGCGATTACGATCCGGCTTTTTCAGGGTATTTGTATATTGTAGATCAATATTGGAACCTGGCCGGGGCCGATTTAGCGCTTACAGGCAATGCAATCAAGCAACCCATTTTGGATACGATGCGTTTTCGGCAGGAATTTGCTTTGCTCGAAAAGCCGGATACCTGGCGTCTGCTTTCGCAAGTCACCAATTTTAAATTTGGCTTACTTGGCTTCAAAATTGGCGGTTTTTACAACAGTGTGTTTTCCAATTACAACTTGAATGACACCTTTAGTCAAAAGTTTTTCAACCGGGAAACCTTTAAAATTGAGCCGATCGCCAACCAGCGCGACACCGTGTACTGGAGCCAAACCCGCCCGGTACCGCTCACTTTTGAAGAATCGCGGGACTACACCCGAAAGGACAGTATTTACCGAATCCAGTCGGCTAAACCGTACCTTGACAGTGTTGACCGCGTAAAAAATCGCTTCGAATTAGGCGATTTATTAACCGGGTACAGTTGGGACAATACCTATAAAAAGACCAACCTTCGTTTTCCGGGCTTGTCGGAATGGATTCAATTTAATGCGGTGCAGGGCTTGGCTTTTTATTTCAAGCCCAGTTATACTCGAACGGATGAAAAAACCGGAAAATCGCTCAAGATCATTGGTGATTTGAATTACGGGGCCTCTGAGCAGCGCTTTCGGGCCTCGTTTAGTGTAGCGCGCAAATTTGAAAGTATCCAAAACCGCACGCTCAAATTAAGTGGCGGCGTAACGCCTACTCAATACAACAGCAGTTTGCCCATTGGCCCCGGTTTGAATGGGCTTTATTCGCTGTATGGAAAATTGAATTACATGAAATTGTATGAAAAAACATTTGCCCGGGCTGACTGGTCGCAGCATCTTGGGCCAGGTGTATTTTTCAAAATAGGCGCTGAATGGAACGATCGAGAAGCCCTTGTAAATAATACAAACTATTCGCTCCGCAAAAAAGAGCGCACGTATGCACCCAATGATCCAATTCCAAGTACCCGAGCGGATGGTTTTTTTGATCGACACCAGGCATTTCTGCTCGATGTGGAAGCGCGTTTTCGTATTGGAGAAACGTACAACACCTTTCCGGATCACCGGGAATACTTTGCTTCCGAATGGCCAGATCTATATGTGCGGTACAAGAAAGCCATTGCTGGTATTGCGGGCAGCGACGTCGATTATGATTTGATTTCGGCAGAACTCCGTAAAACCGATCTTTCCTTAGGGTTGGCAGGGTACACCGACCTGCGTTTGGATGCAGGTATTTTTCTGCGCTCTAAACGCGTAGAATTTATTGATTACCAGCATTTTGATGGCAATCAGACTTGGTTTGGCGGCGGTAATTTCCTGAACGGTTTTTTTATGTTGCCTTATTACAACTTCAGTACCCAGGATGCCTATGCAACCTTACACGTACAACATCATTTGCAAGGTTGGTTATTGGATAAGATCCCGGGTGTGCGCCGACTCAACTGGAAAGAAGTATTTGGCGTCAACGTGTTGTGGACGCGCCAGGATGCCATTTTAAGGGATCAAGTGCAGAATTTGCCTTATTGGGAGGTGAATTTTGGTTTTGAAAACATTGGCTACAAATTTGTGCGGCCTTTACGGATCGATGTGATCAATAGTTTTCAAGGTTCCCAATACAGCAAAATTGGTTTGGTGCTGAGTGTTAGTCTTTAGCCTCCGATTCCGCTTGCAACACGTTGGCAAATTCGTCTAGCAAGGCAAAATCCTTTTCCGCTGCTTCGGGCTTGGAGAGGTCAAAACTGTGCCCGTCAAATGCCGTGAGTACCCGTTTCATTTGCTCCAGGTGTTGAAGGCGAATGGCGGGTGCGGGCTTGCTGGCGGCAATTTTTGCCTCCAAGTCTTGGGTTTGTTTGCGCAATAAATCCTGCACTTTTTGTTCGGTCGCTACCAAGTCGCTGAGATTGCCTGTTTGGTAGGCATTTTTCAGTTTGGTTATTTGTTTTTTGAAATAAACCGCGGGCGCCGATTTATCGTCTACCGGTTTAATGCGCGCAGGAGGTGTTTTCAGGTCAGATTGTGGTGGTGCCGGATAGCCATCGGCTTTTTTGCCGGTTTCCGTTTGGGCTTGTGCCAATTGCAGGCAGGTAAACAGGCAAACTGTTGCTAAAAAAATATTTTTCATAGTAGGTGCATTTAAGCAGGTCAAAAATGCGGCTTTCTGTGAAGATGAAACAGAAAAACAAACAATTTAACAGCAAAAACTTATTTAAAGCGTTCGAAAATGCCTTTTCGATCTGTTTTCCAGGCTTCTGTGGTCAATTCAAACATCGCATGGTCGCCCTTTGAATTGCCATACGCAATAATGTTTGTGTAGTTTTCCAGTGTAAAAGCCGCGCGGATACGATTGGCTTTTTCATCATAATTGCAATTGGGCGTAGCATATTGGCCTGTAAAACGATCATTTTTGAATTCCAAACGGGTGCAAATCAGTTCAATTTGTTCGGAGCTACAAAAAGGTTGCAACCAAACATCAAAAGAAGCCGACACTACAGCAACCCGGCAACCTGCGTCGCGGTAGGCACGCAGCCAACCGAGTACCGTCGGATTGAGCAGGGAAATGCGCTGGCTCGGAATAAATGCCTTGCCCATGGTTTCCATTTCAGTCTTGGTTTTTCCTTTAAAATAGGTGGTCATCAATTGTTGCTTAGCGACGCCATTGCCCCATTTGTTAAAAACAAGCAAGTAGAAAAAACGCAGCAGTACCACGGGCAGGCCAAGGAAAAACCGCATATAACCCAGGGAAAAGGAAAGGTAGCGCCCCAGTGAATCCGAATTGGTCAACGTGCCATCGAAATCAAAAAGGACCAGTGTTTTTGCCGGTTCATCAGGCAATTGGATTGCGACCGGGTGTAAGGTGTTGTTATTCATGATTAGTTCGTACCACCAGAAAATGTGGGGTTTCCGCAATGATATTGCCTTTTTCTAAAACTTTCTGCGCGAATTTCATTTCAGGGTCGATTTGAATCCGTTGCATTTGCGCCTTTTGGACGAAAAACAAAAGATTGTGATTATTTAAAGTGCTATCTATCAGAGAATTATCCCGGCCACTTTCGCGCAACACGACCCAATCGAGGGGTAGGACAGGAAATGTGTTGGTCAAATAATTTGCCAAGGTAAAATGCGGCAAGGTTTTAAAATGCGGACCGTACTGTGTTGTCAATTGCTGAAGGTCACGGTACAAGCCAGCATGTGCTGCCGAGGTGTAAATGCCATGTAGTTTTGGAAAAATGGTCCCCAAGTGCACTTGCGCGTCCGATCGTTTACCATCATTATATAAAAAGGTGTAGGCAAAACCAAATACACCCAGCAACAAAGCAAAGTAAACGGGCAGCAGCCAGGATTGCCACGCACCACGCCAACGCAGGGGCAAAACGAATTTTTGTCCAAACACGCTGGCTATATCCATCCAGGCATATACCCAGGGAACGGCACATAAAATGGGCAAACTATACCCCCAACTTAAGCCTGCACACCAACTTACCCCCAATAACGCTGCAAAACGCAAGGTTTGTACGCTGCTCCAATGTCCCCGATACCAGGCCCAGGCACCCCATAGCACGGCACCATCAAATAGCAAGCGGGATTGTGCAAAGGGTAGGGTAAAGGCCTGGTTTTTAAACGTTACCCATAAGTAACTGCAGGGCAGCAGCAACAGTAGAAGGGCCCCTAAGATGCAGCAAATCAATGCCTTGTAGGTCGATCCGAGTGTTTTGCTGATGCGCTCGTTTTGTATTAATATCAAGGGCGCTAGAACACATAACAACAACACAACCAGTGATAAATTAATATCAAAATAGTCGAATATGCCATGTTGAACCGCTTGGCCTGATTCGGAAGCGCCGCCTGTTAATTTTAGATAATTGTACAGCACACCTTGACCATACAAATACCCCACAAAAAACACGGCAGTCGCCACCATCCCGGTGATGCCGATTAATAAACGCTGCCAGGAGAATAGGCATCCAAGCAGCAATGGCCACAATACCAACAATGGATAAAACGATTGCTTGCACAAGCTGGCTGCCACAATACTGAGTGCCCCGGCCAAAATATACCCTGTGTTTTTATTGGTTGATTGCGCCTCTGCTAAAAACCAAAAACCCAATACAGCCCATAAAATACCGTCCACCGTGTGCCATGCAGCGGCCGGATAACAATGTACCGACACCACATACCCTATGGCGGCTAAAGCCCATTTTTGTTCGTTTTTGATCAAAATGGCCGCTGCGCAATAGGTGTACAGCGTCACTTTTGCATAAAACATGCAGCGTTCGGCCAATATCGCCCAGTTTTCAGGAAAAATGTGCAGTTCTAATACCCGCAGCCAGATGCTCATGGGCGGGCGTACGTAGGTGATATCGTGGTACAGGGTTTTGCCGCTTAGAACCTGCCAGGCAAGGCCCGTAATAAAACCGCCGTCCGATTCATTGATGCCATAGGGTGCATAACAAATCATATAAAACAAGGGTAGGAGCAAAAACACCCACTTCCACCGTCGGTACTGCAACATCATTGGGTAATTCTGGATTTAAGCAGGGAACAAAATTTGGCTTCTCCAAAAGTGTTGGGGTCTATCCGACCCATTTTTGGGGCCGACAATGCATCTTTGGTGAGGTATATTTTACCGCCATGTTCCCAAACGATTTCATCTAAAATGGGCACCAAACGTGCGATGGTGCTGGTACGCGGAAAATCGAGTGCCAACGAATAACCTTCAATGGGAAAGGAGTGAATGGCCTCTTTGGGACGCGCACCATGGCGTTTGAGTACCGATAAAAACGGTGTATCGGGGCTATTGCGCACCCGGTGCAGCAAGGTTGCCATCCCGGCCTCGGCATTTTCCTTGGGCAAACAAAACTGATATTGAATAAATCCACGCCGCCCATAAAAGCGATTCCAGTTTTGTACCCGGTCCAAAGGATAAAAATACTGGTCAATCGAAACCTGGTGTTCCGGCTTACCTGCTTTTGCATTGTACATGGCGTTGTGGAGGCGAATCGACCATGGATTTAACACCCAGGAGGGCGCAAAAAAAGGAATATTGGAACTCGGTTTTACTTCAAAGGCGAGCGGTTTTTGACGATCCGGATCTTCCACATGGTTGGCAAAAAACACCGCCCCGCGTCCAAAACGGGCACCTCCTGCCGTACCATCTACCCAGGCGGCCGCGTACGACCAGGCCTCATATTCTTCAAAAGCCTCAAATAAGCCGGTCAAGTGTTGTGCGCGCACGTTGAGTTGCCGCATTTCAGTCGATTGAATGCGCATTAATTGAAAACGTGCGCTTAAAATGATCCCCGTCCAACCCATACCACCGCAGGTTTGCCAAAATAAATCGGCATTTTGGGTAGGGGTGCAGGTAATGATTTGGCCATCGCCTTGCAACAGTTTGAAAGAAAGCAACCAATTAGAAAAGCAACCTTTTACCGGATGGTTTTTGCCATGCACATCGCTGGCAATGGCGCCACCCACGGTAATGGATTTGATGCCGGGCGTAACGTGAAAAAACCAACCAGCGGGCACAATAAGTGGCAATAAATCGGAGAGCAATTTGCCCGCCTCGCATTCAATAATACCATTGGCAGCATCAAAGTGCAAGAGTTGGTGCAAGTTGAGCATCGAAACAACATGGGCACCCAAGGCTGCATCGCCATAACACTTTCCATTGCCGCGTGCAATCAATTGATCCTGCCGCACCACGTATTCCTGCAATTCTTCCTGGGTTTCCGGGGTGCTCAGTGTGGCATTCGTCACGGGAAAATTGGCCCAATTGGCCAATTTGGTGTGTTTAATGTGTATCATGGACAAGTGAATCGCGTAAAACTGCTTCCAATCGACCAGGTCCGGCCAATATCTGGCGGGCTTTGGCGGTATCGGTGATGGCAAAAAAGTTGCCTTTATTTTGGGTCGAATGTACAAAATAGGTGGCCGAAAATGCTGCTTGCGCCGGATAATTTCGCAACACTTCGGGCAGGTCTGGCCGTTGCAACTGGTAAAAATACAATCGTACGGTATCTTTCGACTGGTAAAAATCAAAATTTGCGACCTGCGCATCGGGATGTGCCACTGGATCAAAATGATCGGCGTAAGGGCCGTATTCAAACCATCCAGACATTTTAGCCATTGGGAAAAAAGGTCTTGCGCCACCGTTACCCCGTGGGTATTTGCCCAAAGCCCTGTTGAATCATTGCGTTCGAGGGTAAAAGCGGGCAAATTGGGCCAGTTGAGTTGGCAGGCTTGAATTTGGTTGATGCGCCAATGCCAGATGCCGGGCGTCCGAAAGGCGTTCAAATTGGTTAGAAAAGGACTGCGTAAATCACCTTTTACCAAAAAACGACCCACATGCTGGTCTATTTGTACAAAGGTTGCAGGCGCCCCCTGGTACTTGATCACCCGGCCAATGCCGATTTGGACCACCTTCTGTTCCGTGGTGCGCAGTTGTAGGACCAACGCTGTCCCTGTTTGCAAACCACTGGTATCCAACTCCTGATCCGTTATAACACGAATAGATTCCATGGCAAACAAAGGTTGCACAAAAGGAACAATCAGGCTGTCGGGTACCAACAGGGTGCGTTCGTTTTGGGTGCCAACCCACCCTTGTTCTGTTCTTTTGAACTCCAGGATATTACTTCCAGGGGCCGAAATGGAAACCCAATCGAGGCTACCCCGGTCGATGCGGATCAAATTGGTTTGGAAAAAATGTGCATACGGCAAGGGTACATACCGACGCAATAAGCCAGCAACCAGCACAAGCATAAAAAGCAGAACGAGGTGCTTATTTTTCACAATTTTGGGTTTTGCCAAATAAGGGTCAAAGAAAAGCGGTTTTTGCAGGATTCTACAATATACCTTTGCGTACTTTTTTAGGGACTTATGAATATTGCAACATCTACCAAAATTACAATCACTGGCGATTTGGGCAGTGGAAAAAGCGCGACTTCCGCGATTTTGTGCGAAAGAACCGGATTTCAATATATTTCAACCGGCCGTATTCAACGCCAGCTGGCAGCCGATATGGGCATGGATACCTTGGAAATGAACCGTTTGGCGGACACAGACCCATGGATTGACGCACAAATTGACAGTGTATTTATCTCCTTGGGCGCCGATCCGCACGGGTATGTGGTGGATAGCCGCATGGCCTGGTTTTTCTTACCGAACGCTTTTAAGGTGTACTTGCAAACCCCTGTGGAAATCGCGGCCGACCGGATTTTGAAAGACCCGACCCGGAACAGCGAGAATTACAAAAGCAGAGAAGAAGCGATTGAAAAAATTCAGGCACGCAAACTCAGCGAAAATGCCCGTTTTTTAGTCAAATATCAGGCAGATAGCACCAATTTGAATAATTTTAATTTGGTAATTGATACCAGCAAGCGGAGTATTGTGGAGGTGGCCGAGGCTATTTTGTTGGGGGTTGAGTATTGGGAGAAGGGGGGGATGTTTCCTCGGTATATATGATTTGTCTTGCTCTGAACACAATTAGTTACATCTAAATGGTTCTATAACCATATCTGGATCGTTAACTCTATATAATCTTCGTGATGGAACGATCATGAAATCTTCATTTCTTCGGAAAACATATTTAAAGATTACATCTCGATCTGCTATCGCTCTTTTTATTTTAGACCTATATGTTTCTTCATTATTAGTGTTTTTAGTTTTTTTGTAAAATAATATAATTTTTTTATTAAAAAGACTCGTTTTTTCAATTGTGATGCTCGGAAAAATGCTGTCGCATACATATCTGTCGAGAAGAAGCCCAACATTTCGTTCAATAGAACTATGATACCCATAAACAAGGTAACATTCTATTCCCGGTTGTTCATCCATTTTTTCAAAACGTTCGATTCTAACATCGGATATGTTTGGCATGGAGCACCCATGTGCAAGAGAAACAAAACCAATAAAGTAGAACAATGTATTTTTACCAGATGGTATCATGTTAAAGGGATGTTTGATTTTGAGAAATATTTAAGGATTAATATCGCCCTTTATTTTTACTGAGAACCATAAGTCGGTCATAATCGGCCAATAGTTTTTCCGGTGTTGAAGAATCCACCACGAAACAAAACCAGGCCCGCCGGGATTGTAGTTCCAGTACTCTGTGACATCGGCATCATCAATGCCAAAGTTGTCAGTAATATTCACTCTTATAACAGCCTCCCACACACCCGTGGCGGGATTGAAGTCATATTGATTGTTTACAATGTGTACATAGGTTTTTTGAGTATCGTTTATCAGAATTGTCAATGATTTCGTATCATTTAGACGGACTCTTTCGTCACTTATGACATTTTCGATAGTACCGATGCTTCCATTGGTGACCTTCAGACTTTCGTTTAATTCTTGACCATATTCCTTCAACCAATTTTTGAATTTTTTCGATTCTTTAGCCATTAGGTGCAGAGTGCTATTTTGGTAATTAAAAAACGTTCCATTTTTATTGCCAAAGAAATTATTTAGATAGGCATTTTTAACTTCATCCCCCATTCCGTCCAGAATTTCATTAAGGTCACCGTTTGTTGCCATGAAGAATAAAATTTTCATCGTAACTGGTTAGCAAGTGCTATTTCGATATTCCGGAATACCGCCGGATAAAACGGTAAATAGTTCATTGAAAGGATTGAATTGGAGTTTACGGACGGTAGAGACAAAAGATTGAATTCGGGCATA
>Ga0247837_1000578_pt1 | contig 78287 bp, 65 predicted proteins | sample LaCtaG_2_FD_187115 | JGI IMG/M metagenome (GOLD analysis project Ga0247837, IMG submission 187115) | Freshwater microbial communities from meromictic Lake La Cruz, Castile-La Mancha, Spain - LaCruzMarch2015_14.5m | ecosystem: Environmental > Aquatic > Freshwater > Lake | place: Spain: Castile-La... | reverse complement strand
CAGGCGCCAAGCCAAGCATATCCTCGCGCTTAATCCAGACTTTGGGGCCACCCAGAGCCTTGGTAAAGTTTGGCAAAAACTCAATAGGTGATGCACCTACTGTGTATTGACGGCGTGCGAAGCGGCTCAAATCCATGCGTGTCTCCTGATTATTTGAATGATTTCATTATTAGGACTGTCTGTGTCGCACAATGTACGCCTGCGCTTGCCTGTTGCCAAGTCAAAAATAATCTGTTGACGGGCAGAGCATCAGTCGATAGCATCAGATCACATTGTGGCTTTTCAGGATATGTGACCTAGATGTTTGCTTACACCATCCGCCGTTTGCTATTGACATTGCCTGTCATGCTTGTGGTCGCATTGTTTGTTTATGGGCTGCTCGATTTGGCGCCTGGTGATCCTGCCGTTTTTCTTGCTGGCGAAGAAGCCTCCCTCGAAGACATCGCCCGCATCAGACAGACGCTTGGTCTGGATCAGCCTTTTTACTACCGCTTCTCCTTATGGTTATTTAATGTGTTGCAGGGTGATCTGGGCAACTCCCTTTTTACGGGAGTGCCTGTTTCCGAAATGATCGTGCAACGCATGGCCCCCACGTTTACCCTAATGATCATGACACTTTGTGTCTCTGTGTTGATCGCAATTCCTTTGGGTGCCTTGGCGGCTTGGCGACATAACACTTCATATGATCGTGGTGTCATGATGGTGGCCGTTTTAAGCTTTTCCATTCCGACTTTTGTTGTGGGATATATGTTGGCTTGGGCGCTTGGCATCGAAATGCGGTGGTTACCTGTGCAAGGCTACGTGCCTTATTCGCAGGGCTTTTGGAACTCAATCAGGACCTTGATTTTACCTACACTTGCATTGAGTAGCGTGTATGTGGCGCTGATTACTCGCATCACGCGCGCAACCTTATTGGAAACGCTTTCTCAGGATTACATTAGGACTGCGCGCTCAAAAGGCGTTGGTAATCAAAATATTCTTTTCAAGCACGCGCTTAAAAATGCAGCGATTCCAGTGATTACTGTGATTGGAAGCGGTGTAGCTTTGCTGATTAGTGGTGCAGTGGTGACGGAGACTGTGTTTTCAATCCCTGGTCTGGGACGTCTGACTGTCGACGCCATCCTACGTCGTGATTACCCCATTATTCAAGGTGTGATTCTGCTCTTTAGTTTTTTATACGTCATGGTCAATCTCCTGATCGATCTGCTGTACCGTGTTTTTGATCCAAGGATTAAATACTGATGACGCGAGCGTTTAAATTCCTCAGGCGTTATCCAACCATTGCGGTAGGCGGGACGTTATTGTTTTTACTCATTCTCATGGCGATTTTTGCGCCTTGGATTGCCGACAAAGATCCTATGGCGCTATCGCCTGTTCATCGCGCGCGTGTGCCAAGTGAGAGGTTTTGGTTCGGAACAGATTTGCTAGGACGCGACGTGTTCGCACGTGTGGTGTACGGCGCGCGCATTTCACTAATCGTGGGTTTCACCGTTGCCTTTTTGTCGGCCGTGATTGGTACGATTATTGGCTTGACCTCAGGCTTTGTTCGCTGGATCGACGCGATTGTGATGCGTGTGATGGATGGCTTGATGTCCATTCCTACGATTTTGCTCGCGATTGCTTTGATCGCGTTGACACGTGCGTCTCTTGAAAATGTGATTATTGCCATCACGATCGCCGAAGTGCCACGCGTTGTGCGCTTGGTGAGAGGCTTGGCGCTTTCCCTTCGCGAACAGCCCTATGTCGAGGCCGCCATTGCTGCTGGCGCCTCGCCTTTCCGGGTGGTGTTCAAACATATCTTTCCTAATACTGTCGCGGCCTTGACGGTGCAAACAACCTATATTTGTGGTTTGGCTATTTTGGCCGAAGCGAGCTTGTCTTTTATCGGCGCGGGTGTGCCACCATCGATACCCTCTTGGGGCAACATCATGGCAGAGGGGCGCGCGCTTTGGCAGATCAAGCCCCACATGATCGCGTTTCCCGCTTTGTTCTTGTCCATCACGATCCTGGCAATCAATATGTTAGGTGATGGTTTGCGCGACGCAATCGATCCGCGCATGGCCAAGAGAATCTGACATGACAAACACACCTTCACACAACAGCGATACCCAGCGACGGGTCTTAGACGTCAAAGATTTATCGGTGGTCTTTGGCACGGGTCCCAATCAAGTTCAGGCAGTCAAGTCTTTGAATTTGCATGTGGACCGTGGCGAGACTTTGGCCATCGTGGGCGAGTCTGGATCGGGCAAATCCGTGACGTCGCTCGCGCTGATGCGACTCATCGAGTTTGGCGGTGGGACGATCACAAACGGTGAAATTCTTTTTCATCGTGCGCAGGAAGAAACAGTTGATGTACGGCGGGCGCCAGAGGCGGTGATGAGAAGTATGCGAGGCAAAGACCTCAGCATGATTTTTCAGGAGCCAATGACTTCTTTGAATCCTGTTTTTACGGTAGGCTCTCAGATCACTGAGGCCATCGTATTGCATCAGCGCTGTGATCTGAATCAGGCTAATGCTGTGGCCATCCGCATCCTTGATCAGGTCCGTATTCCCGATGCAGCGGCCATGATGAAGCGTTACCCGCATGAGTTATCGGGTGGAATGCGCCAGCGCGTGATGATTGCAATGGCGTTGTCTTGTCAGCCGTCTGTCCTGATTGCCGACGAGCCCACCACAGCGTTGGATGTCACGATACAGGCGCAGATCTTGCAGCTGATCGCCGAGCTACAAAAAGAAATGGATATGGGCGTGATTTTTATCACGCACGATATGGGTGTTGTCGCTGAAATTGCCGATCGCGTGATGGTGATGCGGCGTGGCGAAGTGGTCGAAGAAAACGATGTCTTTAATTTGTTTGCTGTACCTCAGCACATCTACACCAAGACGCTATTGGCTGCTGTACCTAAGCTGGGTTCGATGCGTGGCATTTCACAACCCACACGCTTTGATTTACCCATGCAGGAAGATCAAGCGCATGCGCGGCTCGCGTCAGAGCGAGCCATCAAACACTCTGCGCAATCCAAAGACGGCACAATTGATAGCCCAGTGATTTTAGGTGTGCGTGATTTGGTGACGCGTTTCGATATCCGGGGCGGCATCTTTTCTCGCGTACAACGACGCGTGCATGCTGTTGAGCAAGTGTCTTTTGACTTGCATGAGGGTGAGACGCTTTCCTTGGTTGGCGAGTCAGGTTGCGGAAAAACCACCACAGGACGCTCTCTGATGGGGCTGACCAAAGTTTCGGGTGGACAGGTGGTTTTTGAGGGAGTGCCCGTCAATTTGGCTCAAGCACATTCCTTGAAAAGTTTGCGGCGTAACATGCAGTTTGTGTTTCAAGATCCCTTTGCTTCGCTGAATCCGCGTATGCGAGTCGGCGAATGTATCGCAGAGCCCATGGTGATACAGGGGCTTGCGAGTGGCGCTGAGGCTTCGCGACGTGTGGCTGCACTGATGGAGCGTGTCGGTTTAGACCCCTCGACCGTTCAGCGCTGGCCGCATGAATTTTCTGGCGGACAACGTCAGCGCATTTGTATCGCACGTGCACTTTCGGTCAATCCCAAAGTCTTGATCGCGGACGAAGCGGTCTCTGCCTTGGATGTTTCCATTCGTGCTCAGATTGTGAATTTGTTGATTGATTTGCAAGATGATCTTGGGATTTCGTATCTATTTATCTCGCATGATATGGCGGTGGTAGAGAGGGTGAGTCATCGCGTGGCGGTCATGTATCTCGGACAGATTGTTGAGATTGGCCCAAGACAAGCGATTTTTGAAAGTCCTCAGCATCCTTACACCAAAAAATTGATGGCAGCGGTACCGATCGCGGATCCTCTCTTTCGTCGTCAACACAAACTAGAAGTTTCAGAAATTCCCAGCCCCGTGAGAGGCGTGGGCGAAAAGCCCCTTGTCGCACCGCTTGTCAGGGTGGGAGAAGGTCATTTTGTCGCAACCCATCAAGTGGGCGGCCTATATTGATTTGAGTTCTTGGGAGAGTAATGATGGATCGCAGAAAGTTCTTGGTAACGTCTTCCGCTACGGCCGCAGCCTTAAGCTTGCCTGCAGCGTTTAAAGTCCATGCTGCCGCACCTGCAAAGTTGTTTCGGTGGGTCCCCCACGCGGACCTGACTATTCTGGATCCGATGTTCAGTACGGTGTTCATCACCAACATCCATTCTCAACTCATTTTCGACACACTCTATGGCTTAGATAATGAGTATCAGCCTCACCCTCAGATGGCATCGGGTCACGAGGTCGACAGTACAGGACTCATTTGGACGATTAAGCTTCGTGACGGATTGAAATTTCACGATGGTTCACCTGTACGTGCGCAAGATGCGGTCGCAAGTTTGAATCGGTGGTCTAAAAAAGATTTGATGGGGCGCTCCTTGTTTGATTCAACAGAGTCTTTGACCGCCCTCGATGATAAAACCCTTCAGTTCAAGCTCAGTAAACCCTTTCCCTTGATACTGCACGCCATCGCCCGCCCAACAGGTAGTATGGCCTGCATCATGCCTGAAAAGCTTGCATTGACGCCTGATAACGTTCAGGTCAAAGTCATGAACGGTTCAGGCCCCTTTAGGTTTGTCCACGATCAGTGGGTGTCAGGCTCACAGGCCGTTTATCAAAAGTTTAATGAGTACGTGCCGAGCAGCAATAAGCTCAAACCAGAGTTCACATCTGGACCGAAGATTGTGCATGTTGAGCAGGTCAAGTGGCAAATTATTCCTGACAGTGCGACTGCCGTTGCAGCGCTTCGTAATAATGAGGTTGATGGCGTCGAACATATCGATGCTGACTTTTTGCCAGTCCTTAAAAAAGATCGCAACATCACACTGATAAAGCGAACATTGCCGTCCATATCTTTGATGCGTTTCAATCATTTGCATGCACCGTTCAATAACAAGTTGATGCGTCAGGCCATTTTGTCTGTCCTCAATCAGACTGAGTTCATGATGGCGATGAATGGTCCTGACTTCCCAGAGTTTTGGAATGATAAATGTGGTGTATTTGTACCCGGCTCACCGATGAGTAGCGACGGCGGCATGGAAAAGCTGTTGGGTAAGCGGGATATGAACAAAGCGCGCGCGATGATTAAAGAAGCCGGCTACAAGGGCGAGACGGTCGTCATTCTTGATCCTGTCGATTACCCAGCATTTCACACGGCGGCACTTGTCACAGCGGATTTGTTTAAACAGCTGGGGATTAAAACAGATGTGCAGGCCATGAACTGGGGCACGCTGATGCAGAGGCGCAATAGCCAAGAGCCGCCTTCAGCAGGGGGGTGGAATGTCGCGTTTACCGCGACAACGGGCCCCAACAATCTGGATCCCGCAGGTCATCTTGCGATTCGAGGCCTTGGGCTCAAAAGTTGGTTTGGTTGGCCGACAAGTGAACGTATTGAGCAGTTGCGAACGGATTGGTTTAATGCCAAATCGCTCGATGAACAAAAGCGGATTTGTCGCGAGCTGCAAATCCAAGTATTTGAGGATGTGCCTTACATTCCTTTGGGGGCCACCTATCCTGTCTCTGCGATCCGTAAGGAATGGGTAGATTTCCAGCCTCAGATGCCACTGTTTTATACCTTTCGTAAAGCTTAATTTCCGGAGCATTGCCGAACATGAAAAAGAACCCTAAGGTCGCCATTACCGGCTTTGCACTGGAGGCGAATAGCTTTTCCCCAGTTTCTACGAGAGAGGATTTTGAAAAGTCTTGTTGGCATGAGGGCGCCATCATTACGGACCTCGCGCGTCAGACCAGTAATTTGCCTGCAGAGGTGACAGGGTTTTATGCGCGTATGGACGAAAAGGGTCCGTGGACACCCGTTCCTACGATCGTGATTGGTGCGCCGCCTGGGGGGCCTGTTGTCGAAGCTGTATGGTCCGAGTTCATGGAGAAGCTCGAAAAAAGTTTACGTGCGGCTCTGCCAGTGGATGCCGTCTATGTATCGAATCATGGTGCCTCGAGTGCCGAGCATCTTGATGATACCGAAGGCGACATGATGACCATGATCCGAGACATCGTCGGACCTGATGTTCCTGTGATCGCCACACATGATTTGCACTGCAATGTGTCTGAACGCACAGTTGATGCGCTGGATGCGCTTGTTAGTTACCGCACGAACCCCCACGTCGATCAGCGTGAACGGGCAGCAGAAGCTGCGGATCTATTACAAGAAATGCTGGCTGGGATGAAAACGCAAAAGGCATTTATTCGTATGCCGATTACGCCACCCTCCGTGACCTTGCTGACTGCGCGCGGACCGTATGCGGATCTTGTCAATATGGGTACGGCAATGATGCAATCGCCCGCCGAGGGGCCGATTGCTAACGTGTCTGTTTCAGCTGGCTTTGTCTTTTCTGACTTGCCAAAATGTGGCATCACGATTTGCGTGACGTCGCGTGGAGATATGGCGGCGGCTCAGACCTGCGCACTGAAGATTGCGCGCGCGGCGTGGACTGATCGTGCGAGGTATGTACCCGACACGCTGGAAGTCCCTGAGGCGATCGCAAAAGCTCAACAGACCACCACACCACTTTTGTTTGCGGATGTCGCAGACAATCCTGGTGGCGGCGGTCGCGGCAATACCTCTTGGTTGTTGGCGGCCTTCAATGCGGCCAAGATCCCCGGTGTGTTGCTGGGTGTTTTCATTGATCCCGAACTTGCACAACAGGCTCACCAAGCGGGCGAGGGGCGCGAATTCGACGCCGTATTCAATGCGACGGAGAGCCAGTTTTCCAAGCGTTTCACCGGACGTGCGCGGGTGCTTAAGCTCACTGACGGTGAGGGCCTGGGCCGCCGCGGTATTTTGCGTGGCAAAAAGTTTTCGTTAGGACCTTCTGCGCTGATTGAATTGGTTGATACTGGTACGCGGGTAGTGGTTGGAAGTTTGCGGCGGCAGCTCTGTGATCCGGCCATGCTTGAAATGCATGGCATTGATATCTCAACCGTCAGGATACTCATCGTCAAGAGTCGCGGTCATTACAGAGCCGGCTTTGATGAGTTTTTCCCCGAGTCGCAGATTTTAGACGTCGACAGTCCTGGATTGACGACACCGAATCTTAAAAACGTGGACTTTAAGCGTTTGCCCAGACCGGTGTTTCCGATCGATCAGGATGCCACGTGGACTGAACCCGTCTGGTCTTAACTTATTGACTGATCGGCTTTAACGCGGGATAGGGACCATCCGTAAGCGTATGCGTCTCTAACACCGTCCGGCTAACTTGGCGGCGACTGATTTTTCCTTGTGGATTACGCGGGAGTGCGGAAACGGCCACGTAGAGGCGAGGTCGTTTGTGTTTAGACATCCCTGCCACGAGTTGCACACAAGCCTCTTGCCAGCCGGCTTGTGTGCCTTCGCCGACTGCAATGATGATCTCCCCCCAATAGTCCGAAGCGAGTGAGGTGACACAAATCTGTCCGCACAATGGATTCGAGGCAAGGTCCGCCTCAATTTCGTCCGGATTGACGCGATAGCCTCCTGTTTTGATCACGTCGGCGACGCGCCCGGTCAAGATGACACGCCCAGCAGTGTCGATGTAGCCAAGATCGCCGGTATTGTGCCAACCCTCAGGGGTGTGCGGCCTGAAACCGTTTGCATCAATCAGACCCGCCGACATATGTGGCGAGCGCAGCCAGACTTCACCGTGCGGTTCGTCTGCTGAAGTAGGCGCCTCAATTTTAATTTCGACGCCAGTCGCAGGCCAGCCTACACAGGCGCCCGCAGGGACGTCGGGCTGAGAGAAGTAATGGTGCGTGTCCTCGCGATCCAGAATCGTGATGGGATTGACGCATTCCGACTTTCCGAACGTGATCCGCACTTTCGCACCGAACATGGCATAAGCCCGCTGATAGAGCGCGGGTGTCAGGGGTTGAGTCCCGGTGAAGATGCATTGAACGGACGGAAATTGTCGTGGTGCCAAGGCGCCGGTGATTTTTGCCAACACAGTTGGCGGTGCAAAAATCGCAGCGAGTGATTCACGCTCCAATAGAGGCGCGATCCGATCAATATTGACCCCATCGTGGAGCACAATGGTGCCGCCATGATCCAACCAAGCAAAGGCCAATAGCGAAGAGCCGTGCACAAAGGGTGTCATCAGCAAGATGCGCGCACCACGCTCGGGAACGAAGGGCAACGACGCTTTGAGTAGTTGTTCGCCTTGCCAGCGCGCACCATGCGTGTAGAGCACGCCCTTGGGCTTGCCTGTTGTGCCGGAGGTAAAGAGAATCCTGCCAGACGTTTCGCTCTGCACGGCAGCAAGCTGGCTGGGTACAGACTTTGTTTGTGAATCAGAGATCGATGCCGCGTCGAAAAAAGTTAATCCCAGCGCAGCGATACCTTCTTGACGGCTTGTGAGGGAAATGACATTTTTAAATTGAGCGATTTGCGCGCACCACTCGATTTCGTCTGGCGTATAGCTCCAGCTCAAAGGTGTTTCGCACGCGCCCGCCAAACGTACACCATACGACACCCAAACAGCATCCACGCAATTGGGCATAAGGGTGGCAATAGGATCGCCGGGTTGAAGACCTTGTGCGAGCAAGGCTGTGGCCAAGGCGTGTGCGCGGATATTCAATTCGGTATACGAAAGGGTTTGGTGATCGCCATCAATAGCCGCGAGGCCTTCGCCAAATCTATTCGCAAGCGTGTGGAGGCTACTTGACCACGATATTGGCATGTTTGAGTGACTTTTCATTGGGGTATGTAATGATTGCAATGTTTTGATTAGTTTGACAATATACTTAAGGTTACTATCCAAAATTATTTATTTATTTGTGTAAAGGGGTTGAGATGAAAAATAACGAACATAACCGCACGCGTCGCTCGCTATTGGGCGTTGCAGGTGTGTCTCTAATTGGCGGTGCGTTTGGTTGGTCACCAGCGGCCTTGTCCCAAGCAGCCTACCCAACCAAGCAAATTAGAATTGTGATTCCTTGGCCTCCAGGACAGGCAACGGATTTGGCGGGTCGCGCCATGGCAGTGGGTTTGACCAAGTTACTGGGTCAAACCGTGATCGCCGACAACAAAGCCGGCGCAGGTGGCATGATCGGTACCGACATTGTGGCGAAGTCGACGCCCGATGGATACACTTTGCTAGCAGGCTCGAGCGGTCCAATTTCTGTGGCCCCTTTGCTTCAAAAGACACCTTATGACGTGCAAAAAGATTTCACACCGATTGCAATGGCCGGCTTGTCACCTTATGTTTTAACGGTTAACCCTAAGTTTCCCGCCAAGGACATCAAAGAATTTATTGCTTTAGTCAAAGCAAATCCTGATAAGTATACGTTTGCCTCTTCTGGAACCGGTGCAACAGCACACTTGGTTGCCGAAGCCTTTAATGCCGCTTTAGGCTTAAAAGCTGTTCACGTTCCTTACAAGGGTTCAATTCCCGCACTGTCCGATATTTTGGCGGGTCGTGTGGATTATTGTCTTGAGACAGCGGCTGCAACAATGCCCTTTGTGCGCGATGGTCGTCTGAAAGCACTGGGTGTTTCCCTCGAAAAAGGCAGCATCGTGACGCCTGGCGTTCCCGCGATTGCCACAGCCGCCAATTTGCCTGGCTTTAATTTGGGTGCATGGATCGGCTTGGTTGGACCTGCTGGTATGCCAAAAAATGTGTTGTCTACCTTAGAAAAAGCAATGCGCGAAATTATGGCAACGCAAGAATCGCGCGATGTGTTTGAGCGCAGCGGATTAGAGCCCCAGTTCAGAGAGGGCGCAGACTTTTTGGCTTACCTCGAGAGCTCACGCGTTTTGTTCACCGATGTCATCAAGAAAAACAACATTAAAATCGATCCGGTCTGATAATTAATATCCGGATTGTTTTATTTTAGATAAAGCCCCGCCTTAGTTTTAAGGTGGGTTTTTTTTAGTGTCCGCATCGCGTATTTTTCTACGAATAATCAAGTCTGTTCTCAGGGTAAGTGCTTTGACAAAAGTCACCTTGAATAGAATAGAATGGTTCACCAAATGAATAAAAAAGGTTCAGACAAATGACCGGGGAAGCGAGATGAGTGAAATGCGTTTTGAACGGCCCAAAACAGCCGAGGCTGCTGCCGTGTTATTGGCCGGTACCCAAGGTGTAGCCAAAGTGTTATCTGGCGGAACCGACCTGATGATTCACATGCGTAATGGCAACGTGAAACCAGAGTTGGTGTTAGACATCAAAGGCATTGCAGAGATGAATACGATTACCGTCGAGGACGGCGGTTATCGTTTTGGCGCAGCGGTTTCTTGCATGGAGCTGCTTGAGCATGAGGCTTTCGCTCAGACATGGCCAGGTGTGATTGACAGTGCTAATTTGGTCGGTTCTGTTCAGGTTCGCGGACGTGCAACCGTTGCCGGTAATTTGTGTACCGCCTCGCCTGCGGCGGATACCGTTCCCGCAATGATCGCCGCAGGTGCGATTGCTCGCGTTGTGGGGCCTAACGGCCGCCGCGAGGTACCCGTTGAGGATATCCCCGCTGGACCCGGTAAAACGACGCTTGCCAAGGGTGAACTGATCGTTTCATTTTTCTTGCCAAAGCGTGCACCACACTCGGGTGATGCCTACCTGCGCTTCACCCCACGTTCAGAAATGGATATTGCCGTTGTGGGCGTCGGGCTCTGCTTAACGCTGGATGCGAACGGTATCTGTACACATGCGCGCGTGAGCCTGGGTGCCGTGGCTGAACGTGCCTTGTTAGTGCCAGAAGCGGCCGCGGCCTTGATCGGTACCAAGGTCGATGAGGCAGCACTCACCAAACTGGCCGCAGCCGCAAGCGCTGCTGCCCGACCCATTGACGACAAGCGTGGCACCAAGGTGTTTCGTACCAAATTAGCAGGTGTGTTGGCTCGCCGTGCGGCCGAGAAAGCACTCAGCAGAGCGAAGGGGATTTAACTCATGTCAAAGCAACACGTCACCACCGTCATTAACGGTGATCCAGTAGAATTTTTATGCTCAGCAAACCAGTCCTTATTGGATGTGCTGCGCAATAACTTGAATATGACCGGCTCCAAAGAGGGCTGCGGCACAGGCGACTGTGGCTCTTGCAGCGTAACCCTGGATGATCGACTCGTCTGCTCATGTCTGGTGCTCGGCGTAGAAGCCGAAGGTAAGTCCATTCAGACGATCGAAGGGATGGCAAACGGTGAACATCTACATGTATTGCAACAAAAATTTTTGGAACATGCCGCCTTGCAATGCGGTATCTGTACGCCAGGTATTTTGATTGCTGCACGTTCATTGTTAGAACGCAATCCTGACCCAACCGAAAAAGAAGTGCGCTTCTGGCTCGCCGGCAATCTTTGCCGCTGTACGGGCTACAACAAAATCATCGAAGCGGTGCTGGATGCCGCGCGCGAAATGCGGGGAGCCTGATCATGTTGACCAATACTAAAAACACTGAGCAAACGTTCAAATCGGTTGGTACGAGCCCGATTCGTCCCGACGGTGTGCCAAAAGTGACCGGCATGGCGCAGTATGGCGCTGACTACTCATTACCGGGTATGTTGTGGGCCAAGATTTTGCGGTCTCCACATGCCCATGCCCGCATCCGTTCGATCAATACTTCTAAAGCAGAGGCCTTACCGGGTGTCAAGGCTGTCTTGACCTCTGCTGATTTGCCAGCCCAGCCTTTTGACTACATCGGTCCCGAGCGCGTCGCGGTGAATTATTGGCACATGACACGCAATATCTTGGCGCGTGAAAAAGCTTTATATGAAGGTCATGCGATTGCGGCTGTTGCGGCAACGACTGCAGCGATTGCCGCTGAGGCGATCGCCCTGATCGAGGTTGACTACGAGGTCTTGCCGCACGTCATTGATGTGGACGAGGCCATGCATCCTGATGCGCCTGTGCTATTCGAAGACATGATCACGCGCGGCGTCGAACCCGCTCCGACCAAGCCTTCAAACATCACCAAGCGTCTCGAGTTTAAAGTGGGTGATTTGGATGCCGGCTTTGCTGAGGCCGATGAAATCGTTGAGATGAGTTTCAAGACGGCTGCTGTCCATCAAGGCTACATCGAGCCGCATTCTTGCTTGGCACGCTACGGTGCTGATGGTCAGTGCGAATTGTGGTCGGCGAGTCAGGGTCACTTTGTTGTGCGTGCATACACTGCCAAGTTGTTGGGCATGGAGATCGGCAACTTAGTGGTACATCCCGCAGAAATCGGTGGCGGCTTCGGTGGCAAGACCGTGGTCTATGTCGAGCCTATCGCGGTGGCGCTCTCGCGCAAGACAGGCCATCCCGTCAAAATCATGATGAGCCGCGAAGATGTGTTCAAGGCGACAGGTCCGACCTCTGGTGGTTCAATGACCGTCAAGATTGGCGTTAAAAAAGACGGTACTCTCGTGGCGGCCGATGGCGTATTTAAGCTCCAGGCGGGTGCCTTCCCCGGCTCTCCTGTGATGAATGCCGCCATGTGCGCGTTTGCGCCTTACATCATTCCTAATGTTCGATCAGTGGGTTTTGATGTGGTGTGTAATCGCCCTAAGTCTGCTGCCTATCGCGCACCAGGCTCACCAATCTCTGCGTTCGGCGTGGAAAGCGTGCTGGATATTTTGGCCCAAAAGATCGGTATGGATCCTTTAAAGCTGCGCCTGAAAAACGCAGTCAAAGCCGGTTCACCCACAGCCTATGGACCCAAGCATTCTCACGACGGCTTTGCTGAAACGATTCAGGTATTGCTCGACCATCCTGACTACAACAAACCCCTAGGCAAAAACCAAGGTCGCGGCGTTGCTTCTGGTTTTTGGTTCAATGGTGGTGGCGAATCGACTGCGTCGATCCACATCAACGAGGACGGCACTGTTGTGCTTGCAACTGGCAGCATGGACGTGGGCGGTTCGCGTGCTTCAATGGCCTTGATGGCTGCCGAGACGCTTGGCGTGCAGTACGCATCTGTGCGCTCGACGGTGGCAGATACCGCCTCGATTGGTTATAACCATGTCACAGGTGGTTCGCGTGTGACGTTTGCGACAGGTCTTGCAGTGGTTGAAGCCTGCAACAAAATTATCGAGCAATTGCGCTTGCGTGCCTCCATCATGTGGGACGTCGATGTGAAAGGCGTTGTTTGGGAAGACGGTTTTGCCAAACCCGCTGATAAGAGTGTGGGCGAGTTCGAGCCCTTGTCTCTCAAAGCAATCGCAGCCAAGCGCGCTGTCACAGGTGGTCCGATCGTGACCGAAGCGGCTGTCAACGCCGGCGGTCAGGCGCCAGGTTTTTCGACACAGTTTTGCGATGTCGAAGTTGATCCGGAAACAGGTGCTGTCAAGATCTTGCGCTTTGTTGCCGCCCAAGACGTAGGTCGCGCCATTCATCCTAAGTACTGCGAAGGCCAAATCCATGGTGGCGTAGTGCAGGGGATCGGTTGGGCACTCAATGAGGAATACATCTACGACAAGCAGGGTCGCCTTGCGAATGCAGGTTTCCTTGATTACCGTATTCCTGTTGCCTCAGACCTGCCGATGATCGAAGCGATTCTGGTTGAGGTACCTAACCCGAATCACCCTTATGGTGTGAAAGGCGTCGGCGAGGCCAACATCGTACCTCCTATGGCTGCGATTGCGAATGCGATTCAGCAAGCTACAGGCAAGCGTCTGACTGAATTGCCGATGGCACCGCATAAAGTGCTCGCGGCGATTGATGCAGTCTAAGCCTGAGGCTCAAGCTTAAGCTTAAGTGGAAACCGACACGCAAGCCGTTTCGCCTCAAACCGTCCGGGTCATGTTGACCGGCGGTTTTAGTCGGCGTTATACCGACGGCATACGTGAGTTTGAAATTGCAGCACGAACGGTTCGTGGCGTCATTAGCGCCATGGACCGTCTCTATCCAGGGCTGGGTGAGCACCTCGAAGAGGAAACTTCACTGGCCGTCAATGGCGTCATCCACGAAGTGGTGTATACGCAGATTATTCCAGCGAATGCTGAAGTATTTTTCATTCCTCGAATCGAGGGCGGTTAACTCCCCATGAATACAGAACAAACGAATCAGGCTGTGGCGCAACTGCTGCCTGCCTGGCAAGCACACGCACGCCTTGATGGATTGGCCCCCGAATGTCGTCCAGCGAGTCGTACAGAGGGTTATCAGATCCAACGTGCGCTGTTCGAGGCAACAGGTGAACCCGCACTCGGCTGGAAAATCGCCGCCACCAGTCAAGCGGGACAGCAACATATTGGTGTCACCGGACCGTTGGCAGGACGCTTGTCCGCTTCTCGTTGTTTGGCGGATAACAGTGAGTTATCCCTCGCGTGCATCCATATGTCCGTGATTGAAGCAGAGTTTGCGTTTCTAATTGGACGTGATGTGGGCCGTGAACTTGCAGTGGGTACAGGCCGAGCAGATCAGCCTCTCACCATGTCACAGGTGATGGATTGTGTCGCAGGCTTACATATCGCGATCGAGGTCCCCAACTCTCGCTATGTTGATTTTGTGGGTGCGGGAGAAGCACAACTCATCGCTGATTTTGCCTGTGCCTGCTATGTAGTCTTGGGGCCTCGCGCACCCGATCAGTGGCGTGAAACAGACTTAAGTCAACACGCAGTCACAGTCCGTCGTGGCAACGAGATTGTTGCGACTGGAAGCGGTGCCAACGTATTAGGGGATCCGCGCATTGGTTTGACTTGGCTCGCCAATGAATTGTTATCTCAAGGACAACAGCTCAAGTCTGGCGAGGTGGTCATGACGGGTACGTGTGTGGTACCGGTACCCGTTGCAGCGGGGGATGCGATGACCGCGGATTTTGGTGCATTCGGTCAGGTTCGCGCGCGTTTCAAAGCCTAACGTCAATACGATCATCCGCGCTAAATGCTGGCCTCAAGTACTGGTGGCATGAGGCTCGCCTGCCTTAAATACGCGTCTTTTTAAGCGGCAACAGGGGCCTTTTGTGCACCCCGAATAAGCTTGCCCGGTAAGTTTCCTGTGGGTGTTCCATCTTTGTAAGTCACCACGCCTGACACGATGGTGGCGCGGAAGCCCTCAGCTGTCTGACCCAAACGCCTGCCGCCTGCGGGCAAGTCGTAGACGATCTTAGGTGCGTGCAGCTTAAGTCCTTCAAAATCGATAATGTTGACATCAGCCTTGTAACCTGGACGCAAGATGCCACGGTCGTTCAGTCCAACGGTTGCGGCAGTGTCCTGCGATTGCCATTTCACCAAGAGCTCGAGTGGAATCTTTTCTCCGCGGCTACGATCCCGCGCCCAATGGGTCAGTAGATAGGTTGGAAAGCTCGCATCGCAGATGTAACCATAATGCGCACCACCATCACTCAGCCCAGGTACCGTGTCGTGATCCATTAGCATTTCACGTAATACCTCGTGGTCGCGATCGGCGTAGTTGTAAAGTGGGCGATACAGCATTGCCGTGCCATCATTTTCTAACAGATAGTCATACGCGAAAGCGGTGGGATCCACGCCTGCACGTTCCGCACGTGCTGCAATGCTGTCCTCGGGTTTGGGCTCATAATCTGGCGGATCACCGAGTGGATAGAGGTTGTCAAAATTCGCTACACGACGCTTGTACATCGCCTCGCTATGTTCTTCGGACAAAATCTTGGCACGGACGTGTGGGTCATGCAGTTTTTTCAGACGCTCCTCGGGGCTCAAATCGCGCAAGGCTTCAAAGCTGGGCAGTTGCGTGAAAGGGCAGAGTGAAAGCGCAAAACTTAGAATCAAGGCGACCGGACGGGCACCAACCTGAGCCTTCATATTTAAACCTGCATCGGTGGCGGCATGCATATGTTCCATCACACGACGCCAGCGATCGGGTAAATGCTCGTGCTGTAGGAGGGTGAGTGAAAGTGGACGACCAGACGTTTCGACAATGCGACGCAGCATGGCAAACTCTTCATCCACATCATCAAAGTCTGTGACTAATTGCAACACGCCAAGACCGGCTTCGCCGAGCCCTTTTGCAATCGCAGTGAGCTCGCCTTCCGCGGCACCCAGAGAAGGCGTAGGACTACCATCACTGCTGCGGTGCAAAATGGTTCTTGAAGTGGTGAAACCTAATGCGCCAGCCTTGATGGCTTCGACGGCCAGTGCGGTCATTTGAGCACGATCTGACTCGGTCGAGGGTTCACGTTTAGCACCCCGATCGCCCATGACATTGATGCGTATGGGTGCATGACCGACTTGGGTCGCCACATCGATATCAAACTGTCGAGCCTCTAGCGCATCGAGATACTCTGGAAATGTATTCCAGTTCCAAGGCAGGCCTTCTTGCAGCACCACACCGGGAATGTCCTCGACACCTTCCATGAGCTTCATGGTGATTTCGCGATCTTCTGGTTTGCAGGGGGCGAAACCCACACCGCAGTTTCCCATCACGACGGTGGTCACACCAAGCTGCGAAGAGGAGCCAACCTTATTGCTCCAAGTCACTTGGCCATCGTAGTGGGTGTGGATATCCACAAAACCTGGCGTCACCAGCATACCCTTGGCATCAATCTCTTGATCGGCGCTGCCATTGACCTGGCCGACTTCTTTGATCAGACCATCGACGATTTTGATGTCGCCAACAAAAGGCTTTGCGCCTGTGCCATCGACGATCGTTCCGTTACGAATAATGAGGGAGCCAGTGTGTGCCATAAGGAAATGTATGCAGGGTGATGAGACAAGTCTCAGTTGTACTCACCACACGCAGGCATGTCAAGCCAGCCGCTTATTACTCAGGCATCTGTGCAATGACTTGTGCCACGGCAGCCGTGAGTTTCTTGGCATATGGCACATGCAGAAACTCATTGGGACCGTGTGCATTGGACTGTGGTCCGAGCACGCCACAGACCATCATTTGTGCATTGGGAAAGCCGGTGCTGAGGAGTTTCATCAACGGGATCGTGCCACCTTGACCGATATAGCCCACAGGCGCCTGAAAGTTTGCCAAGCTGGCGTCGTTGAGCGCTTGTTCAAACCAGGGGGCCGTGCTCGGCGCATTCCAGCCACTCGACGAACCTTCTGAGTGAAAAGTGACCTTAGCTTGATAGGGGGCATTATCCTCTAACAAGGTTTTAAGCTCTGCCACGGCTGCAGCCGCGTCAATCAGAGGAGGCAAGCGCAAGCTCAACTTAAAGGCCGTATAGGGACGCAACACATTGCCTGCATCCTGGAGTGCCGGAAACCCTTCTGCGCCAGTGACGCTCAAGGTGGGTTTCCAGGTGCGGCGAATCAAGGCTTCAACGGGGTCGAGTGTGGTGGGCAGGGCGACTAGAGTCGAGCCACCACAATCGTGATGCGCCCAGGGAAAGCGCTTGTAGATCGTATCACCCAAGATACCTGCTGTTGCTTGCGCTTGCGCCAGGCGCTCGGCCGGGATTTCGCAATGAAAGCTTTTGGGCAACAGCCGACCCGTCTCACTGTCTTCGAGACGATCCAGCACATGGCGCATGATCCGAAAGCTCGAAGGGACCAGACCAGACGCGTCCCCGGAGTGAATGCCCTCGGTCAAAATCTCGACCTTTAGCACACCAGCCGCCATGCCACGTAAACTCGTTGTCAGCCAAAGTTGATCATAATTGCCAGCGCCACTGTCCAGGCATATCACCAGTCCAACATCACCCAGACGCGTTTTCAATACGTCGATATAGGGCAGCAAATCAGGAGAGCCGCTTTCTTCGCAGGTTTCAATCAAACCAACGATACGAGGATGGGAGATCTTTTGTTCTTTGAGTGCTTGGATGGCAGTGATCGCAGCATAGGCTGCGTAGCCGTCATCCGCACCACCACGGCCATACAGCTTGCCGTCGAGATACTTTGGTGTCCAAGGGCCGAGACCATTGCGCCAGCCGTCAAACTCAGGCTGCTTGTCCAGGTGACCATACATCAGGACGGTTGGACTGTTTGTGCTTTGCGAGCGCGTAGACGCCACCTCAAAAAACAGGACCGGTGTACGACCAGGCAAGCGAATAATTTCCAGCGTGAGGCCTGCGACTTTTTGCGCCTCAATCCAGGCTGAGGTGCGCTCAATAACCTTGTCCAAATACCCCGCTTGCGCCCAGTTCGCATCAAAGGCGGGTGACTTGGCGGGAATCTCGATGTAGTCGCTGAGCTGTCCAACGAGATCCTTATCCCAAGCGTGGCTGACCGAGGATAAAACTTGGGCTGTATCGAGCATAGGGACGGGAGCATTCATTATTTTGCCTTGACCTTGAGACGCCAAGCATGCAACAGCGGCTCTGTGTAGCCGCTTGGCTGCTCGAGACCCTTGAGCACCAAATCACGCGCGGCACGATAAGCGTAGGAGTCTTCAAAATTCGGTGCCATGGGTTGATAGAGCGGATCACCCGCATTTTGACCATCGACGACCTTGGCCATGCGCTGCAAAGTCTCATGCACTTGTGCTTCGTTCACAATGCCATGCAACAACCAGTTGGCGATGTGCTGACTGGAAATGCGCAGCGTCGCGCGGTCTTCCATCAATCCAACGTTATGAATATCGGGCACTTTTGAGCAGCCCACACCTTGATCGATCCAACGCACGACATAGCCCAAAATGCCTTGCGCGTTGTTGTCCAACTCTTGTTGAATCTCGGCTGCACTCCAGTTTGGCTTGACGGCCACGGGGACTTGGAGGATTTCACCTAGCAGGCGATCAATTTCGGCCGGCGCATCGACTTTTTCAAGTGCAGTCTGCACGTCTGCGACACTGACCTGATGATAGTGCAGGGCATGCAGCGTCGCGGCAGTGGGCGAAGGCACCCACGCAGTATTCGCACCTGCTTTTGGATGCGCGATTTTTTGTTCAAGCATGGCAGCCATCAAATCTGGCATGGCCCACATCCCTTTGCCGATCTGGGCACGCCCACGCAGTCCGCAGGCCAAGCCCGTCAGAACATTGCTGCGTTCGTAGGCCGATAACCAGGCACTCGATTTCATATCGCCTTTGCGGATCATCGGACCGGCATGCATCGCGGTATGCATTTCGTCGCCAGTGCGGTCTAAAAAGCCCGTATTGATAAAGGCGACGCGCGCGGGTGCTTGATTGATACACGCTTTGAGATTGACGCTGGTGCGACGCTCCTCATCCATAATGCCAAGCTTGACAGTGTTGGGGGCGAGACCGAGCATGTGCTCAACGCGACCAAAGAGTTGGTTGGCAAAAGCGACCTCTGCAGGGCCATGCATTTTTGGTTTAACAATGTAGACCGAACCGGTGCGTGAGTTGCCGTATTTGTGCGCTTGATTGCGTTTGAGATCGTGCAGCGCAATCGTGACGGTTACGACGGCATCCAAAATGCCTTCAAAAATTTCCTGACCGTTGCCATCGAGGATGGCAGGGTTGGTCATCAAGTGACCCACGTTACGCAGAAACAGCAAGGAACGGCCATGCAAGGTCACTACGCCATCTTTGGCATGCTGAGCGCCGGCAGACGCCGTGTACTGACGATCCTGATTGAGGGTGCGATCAAAGGTCTTGCCACCTTTGGTGACACTTTCAACCAGCGTGCCTTTCAGAATGCCGAGCCAGTTGCGATAGGCCAGTACCTTGTCATCAGCGTCCACCACGGCGATGGAGTCTTCGAGATCGAGAATAGTGGAGAGTGCGGATTCGAGCACGATGTCGTTGACACCTGCAGGGTCGTCTTTTCCAATCCCTTTACTTGCATCAATCTGAATATCGATATGCAAGCCGTTGTTGATGAGCAAAATAGAGGAGGGAGTTGTCGCAGCGCCCTGGTAGCCTACAAACTGTTCTGGGGTCGCCAAAGCCGTGACAGAGCCGTCCTTAAGCGTGACGACGAGCTGTCCATCTTTGACGGTATAGGACTTTGCATCTGCGTGCGAGCCTTTCGCGAGTTTGGCAGATTGATCGAGAAACTGTCGACCAAAGGCGATGACTTTAGTGCCCCGAATCGGGTTGTAGCCGCCTGCTCGGGTGGCGCCGTCTGTCTCCGCGATAGCATCCGTGCCATACAGCGCATCGTAGAGAGAACCCCAGCGCGCATTCGCAGCATTCAAGGCATAGCGTGCGTTAAGCACGGGCACCACAAGTTGCGGGCCGGCCTGAAGTGCCAGCTCTGCATCGACATTTGTCGTCGTGGCTTGGGCGTGAGCCGGGACAGACGCCAGATAACCGATGTCTGTCAGAAAGGCACGATAGGCCTGCATGTCTTGAATCGGTCCGGGGTGCTTGCGATGCCAGTTGTCCATCTCTGTTTGCAGACGATCACGCTCGGCTAACAAAGCTGTATTGATGGGGGTGAGATCATGCACCAGTGCATCAAAGCCTTTCCAAAAACTCGCACTGTCGACACCGGAGCCTGGCAGCACCTCTGTTTCGATAAATTGGTACAAAGGTGTTGCGACGTTCAGACGATGGCAAACAGTACGAGCAGTCATATTGGCGAGACCTCAGAGAAATTCAGTTTGTAAAAACAGTTCACATAGTTTACCGATTTCTTACGCAAAAGATCGTACGGCGCCCTTGATAACCTCTCTAGAAATGCCGAGCGCCCAAGCGGCAGCGATTGAGGCTAACACTTCACCGGTTGAGGATGCGTTTTGAGGATTTTCTGAAAGCTTGAGGTCTGATAGGGATGCAAGAGGTTGCTGCGACGCACCATCGGCAAGTACAACAAGGTTTTGCTCAAGAAAAACAGCGCGCTGACCCTCGGCGCGATGCGCAGCGACCACGGGCGAGTCAGAATGCACGCTATAAAAAGTGATGGTGCCATCGCAGTATTGCGCCATGGTCGCAACGTTGGCATCGTCCGCATTGAGAATCCCCACACCATGCGGCCAGACCACATCGATTTGGCAGCGGTATACCTTAATCAAATCTTCAGCTGTTTCAAAGGCGTGATAGGCCACCTCGGGTTGCTTAAATACGCCCGAGTAAGCGATGTCCGTCACAACCCCGACTGAACAACGGTCATAGGCAAGTCCTGTTGTCAGGATTTCCATCCCGTCGTTTTCAATCACAGCGGCTTCAACTTCGCGGTTCAGCAGCAAGCGTCTGGCCTGGTGCCAATTTGCAGCATTGCCTTTGAAAAGCTGACGTGTGCCCACAGAGAGTCCCTCGGTGTTTGCCAAGCCTGTACGCCAACCATGCGCATTCAGAATATGCTGAGTTAAGCGTGCAATGCGGGTTGTCCCGTGACTACCGGTGACGCCAACTAAAGGAATAATGCCGTTTTCGTGCGCAGGAAAAATATGATCGATGATCGCCTGACCGACGGGTCGAGAGAGGCCCTCTGCAGGCTTGAGATGCATGAGTAAGCCAGGACCTGCATTGACTTCAACAATCGCACCGCCTTGCGCATGGAGGGGTTTCGAGATATCTTCTGCAACCAAATCAATACCTGCGATATCAAGCCCGACCGCTTTAGCTGCTAAAGCAGCCATCGCAATCACGTCAGGATGGACCTCGTCGGTGCAGTCAAACGCCACGTTACCATTGCGTTGAATCAGGACTTCACGGCCGAGCGGGATGACGCTCTCGGCATCAAAGCCTTGGCGGGTCAGTTCAAGCCGTGCGGCAGAGTCGATCCGAACAGGGTTGAGCGGTTGATCTTCACCGCGGCCCCTGCGTGGATCGGAGTTGATCTGGCAGGCAATCAATTCCAATACAGTTTGTTTGCCGTCCCCAACAACGCTTGCGGTTTGTCCTTTTGCCGCGGCGGCGAGTTTGCCTCCGACAATCAATAGTCGGTGTTCGTTGCCACGAATAAAGCGCTCAACTAATACGCCGGATCCTTCGTCCACAGCAACGTCGTAGGCGGCCTCAATCTCTGTGCGGGTCTCAAGATTAATAAATACCCCACGGCCATGATTGCCATCAACGGGTTTGACTACCACGGGTAAACCGAGATCTTGTGCGGCCTCCCACGCATCCGCAGCGCTGTCGACTGCTCTGCCATTTGGAATAGGCACGCCGCAGGTTTCGAGGATCTCTTTGGTGAGGCCCTTGTCACGTGAAATAGTCTCCGCAATTGCGCTGGTTTGGTCCGTCTCAGCGGTCCAGATCCGTCGTTGTTTTGCGCCGTAACCAAATTGAACTAGGTTACCTTGACTGAGTCGAATGGCAGGGATTGTGCGTTCGTCCGCGGCGAGCACCATCGACGCGGTACTTGGACCCAGACAAAGATCTTGTGCAAGATCTCTGAGTTTTTCAAGCTCACCCTCAAGGTCATAGGGCAGATCATCAATCGCGGCCATTACGAGATCGCGACCCATGTAGAGTGCGGCGAGCGTGACCTTTTCCTCCCAGCCGCTGACCATGACTTTATAGACGCCACGCTCTTCTGTTTCACGAGCGCGACCAAAGCCATAGCCAGGTACACCTGCCAGATCTTGAAGGGCAAGCGTGACGTGCTCCAAAATGTGGCAAGGCCACGTACCTTCTTTGAGGCGCATCAAAAATCCGCCTCGCACCCCCGGGCTGCATCGGTGCTCGACCAAACTTGGTAGCCAGTCTGTCAAACGTTCGTAGAGACCTGGAACGGTATTGGAGGGGCTGTCTTCGAGATCACCGATATCGATGACCGCTTCGATAATGGCGCAGTAGGTCCAGATGTTCGGACCACGCAAATAGGTGGTACTTTTAATAACGATATCGCGCGTGTTCATGTGCAAGAAACCTTGATGACCAAGCGCACATTATCACCGCAAAACAGGTCTCCAGTCAGTCTGGTGACCTGTCTAACGGCGCCAAGAAGAGGCTTAACGCGGTTTGCGGCCTTTAATGGGATATTGAGGATCCACAAAACCATGCGTGGACGCATAGCCAGGGGGCACCAGTTGATCGACGAGGGCCTCATCCTCCGGCAGGAGTTTGACCTCCAGTGCTGCAACATAGTCCTTCCACTGATCAAGCGTGCGCGGTCCGCCTATGACGCCGCTTAACAGACGATTATTTAATGCCCAGGCGATGGCAAATTGTGTCGGACTCAAGCCACGACTCTGAGCATGCGCTTTGAGCGCGTTGGCGATTTCCAGCGATTCAGGACGAAACTCAGTCTGGTGCATACGGCGATCGCCCCGTCCGGCACGGCTCTCGGGATCTGGCTTGATGCTTGGATCGTACTTGCCTGTCAGCACACCACGCGCAAGAGGGCTATAGGCTACAACGCCTACGCCATAATGATCACAAGCCGGGATCACTTCTGTTTCGATCAATCGCGTCACGGCACTGTAAGGGGGTTGGCAGACGATAGGTTGAGGGATGCCCATGCGACGCGCTGTTTCAACCACACGTGCCACACGCCAGCCCCTGAAATTAGAAATGCCGTAGTAACGGATTTTTCCCATCTCGATCAGGCGGGCAAAACTCGAGAGCGTTTCTTCAATCGGAGTCGTTTCATCATCTTTGTGCATGTAATACACATCGATCCAGTCGGTATTCAGACGTTTCAGACTATTGTCGACCTCTTGCATAATCCAGCGGCGCGATAAACCCTTGTCGTTGGGTTCCTTGCCAATCGGGTTGGCGACTTTAGTCGCAAGCACCCAGCGTGAGCGATCTTGCGCAATGAGTTTGCCAACAATACGTTCGGACTCGCCGCCTGCATAGTTGTCTGCGCTATCGATCGCATTCAGACCCGCATCGCGGGTGACTGCAACCATTTCCCGTGCAACGGTTTCGTCCGTCTGATCACCAAACATCATTGAGCCGAGCCAAAGATGTGGCACCATTAAGCCACTATTGCCCAATGGGCTGTATTGAGGAGCGTTGTGAGCCATTTGTATTGTTACCGGTTAAATTTAAAAAATAATAAGAAAGTCGGCTTCGATTGCAAAGCAGGGCGTTCAGGCAGCACCCATGCGTGCGGTAATCTGACGGATATCTTTGACGCTTTCAAGCGTTTCAAGCGCATCGAAAAGGGGGCGGATCAGTGCTGGGTCCATTGACCGCTGCGCGCAATCAGAAAACTTTTCCCAGAGCTCATCCGTAGAGAGAGGATTGTCTCCCCCTCGACCAATCAGGCTATTGATCCTCCGGGAGATCTGAACGCCTGACTTGAGCGTGATGATGACTTCAGCACCAAACTGCTCTGGTGAGTCATCTGGCATATCAGGGTGTTCGCGCGCAATGGTTTTTGCCATGAGCTGACGTACTCCGGGATCAAAGTGTGCAGTGCCTTCAAAGTCGTTGAGTTTAGGCGCGCCTTTTAGGAGCGCTAAACAGACTGCATATTGAACAGAAAATTTTGCAGCGAGCGGGCTTTGTGGGTCGGGGTTATTGGTGTGGGGCAGTCTGCGCTTATGCGGAAGAATTTCGATTTTTTCAATTTCTGTCGTGTCAAGGGACTCTTCTTGACGTAACTGCAAGGCCATCGCGACAGCCGGGATAGCACTGCCGCAGCAAGGAAACTGTTTGAGACCCATGCTTGGGCTCAGGACCTCAAGAGGCTGGGCCCAATCTTTAAAAATCAGGTCTGCGTTGAAGTTGCCTGGACCGTTAAAGGCGTTAAAAAATCCCTGTTTATGCTCGAGGGCGGCAGGGTTGGCATCGTAGCCAACCTGGGCCATCAAGGTCGCAAGCAGTCCATTACGTGCACATTGGCCGACATGGAGTGGTTTGACCATGGTGCCAAAGTTTGCTTTTAATCCCGAGGCAAACGAAGCCGCAATCGCCATCGCCGTGGTGACTTGCTGTTGATTTAATCCCAGCAGGTGCGCACTTGCCGCCGCCGCACCAAACACCCCCAACGTCGCGGTGGGATGCCAGCCTTTATCGTAATGATAAAAATTGACCGCACGCGCCAAACGAATTTCTGTCTCGATGCCAACGATATAGGACTGCAGCAGTTGTAACCCTGACAGGCCACGCTCTTCGGCAAGCGCCATAAGTGGCGCGACTAAAGGCGCTGACTGATGACCGCCCATCGGTTGGCTGAAATCGTCATAATCCAATGCGTGGGATGCGGTGCCGTTGATGAAGGTGGCATCCAGCGCAGAGGTCTGACGTGACGTCCCAAAAATCGAACATGTTCCTGGTGCAGTCGCCACGCCAGGGGTATCAAGCAGCAACGTCGTACAGGGTTCAGAGGCGCCTGCAATCGTGACACCCAAGGTATCGATGATCGCTGTTTTCGCCAAGCGAAAAGCCTCTGGCGAAATCGCGTTCAAATCAAAGTCGCATATTCGCGCGACCAGTTGCTCAAGAATCGTGTCCTGAGAGGATGCTGCTGTCATACCAATTCCTCAGTTTTGCGGGCGGTTCAGATGCCCTCATGCAAAAACGCCTCAGACCTTGCAAAAAGTGTCTGAGGCGCAGTCAAGAAAGTGTTGCAGCTAACGTAGGTCAGTGCAAGAGATTAAAGCTCGATATTTGCGGTTTTAGCGACGACGCCCCATTTTTGGATTTCTGAGCGGACGTACACTTTAAACGCCTCAGGCGTACTGCCCACTGGAATAGCACCCATTCCCTCTAGTTGTTTACGTACTTCTGGAGAGCTATACATATCAAGGATTGCCTTGGAAAGCGTATTGATGATTTCTGGCGGGGTGCCTTTGGGGGCAAATAAGCCGCTCCAAGAGCTCACTTCGAAATCTTTAAAGCCGAGCTCTTCAAGTGTCGGGACATCAGGAAGTTGCGGCAAACGAGTTTTGCTAGCAATCGCGATGGGTCTAACACGCCCGGCTTGAATGGCGCCGATCACACCCGAGGCTGTTTTGAAACCCATTGAAACGGTTCCGCCCATCACGTCATTCATCGCAGGCGCAGCACCTTTATAAGGAATATGCAGTGCATCAATCCCCGCCCGCTGCTTTAGCATTTCACCGGCCAAATGTGGGGAGCCGCCTGCGCCTGAGGAAGCGTAGGACAGTTTGCCGGGGTTCGCTTTTGCGTAGGCGATCAGTTCGGCCAAGGTTTTAACCGGTATATCATTATTGACCACCAGTATGCTGGGCGATGAAACGAGTTGGCTAATTGGGATGAAATCGCGCTCAGTGTCATAACTGAGATTTTTGTACACCGACATGTTGGTCGCGTTGGCGATTGAGCTCAATAAAAGCGTGTAACCATCGGGTTTGGCACGTGCGACGTCGGCAGAGGCGATATTAGAGCCCCCACCTGGCTTGTTTTCGACAATGACCGGTTGTCCTAGGGCTTTCTCCAAGCGGGCGCCAACAAATCTAGCCACAATGTCGGTAGGTCCGCCTGCAGCAAATCCGACAACGAGTTTGATGGGTTTGTCAGGGTACTTGGCTTGGGCGAAGGCATTTGTTCCAAACCCTGTCATTAAAACAAGCGCGCCTAATAACGCGCGGCGAGTGCGTTTGATTACGTAGGTCATGTCAAGATCTCCTGATTTTTTGGCACGATACCATGGCAGCAAAGCCCTGTGGAAAATTTGACACAACAGCCCGGTTGTCCTTGCAATCATTTGAGGAACAGCGTCTATGTCAGTCCCTTCGTTGGGCGCCTTGGGTTATATTTATCCGGTTATGCGTGGGCCAGCCTGATTCATCCCGCCAACCGTCTACTTTCTCTGGAGTCAACCATGAGTGCTGCTTTACTTTCGCCCCGAATGTCTTTAGTCAAACCTTCGCCCACACTGGCGATTACAGATAATGCAAAGGCGATGAAGGCGCGAGGCATGGACGTGATTGCATTGGCGCAAGGTGAGCCGGATATGGACACGCCCGCCAATATTTGCGAGGCTGCCATCGAGGCGATTAAGGGCGGTCAAACGCGTTACACCGCAGTCAATGGCACAGCAGAGCTCAAGCGCGCGATCGCCAGAAAATTTCTCCGCGATCATGCGATGACCATCAATCCGGATGACGTCATTGTTTGCACGGGTGGGAAACAGGTTTTGTTTAATGCGCTGGTCGCCACCATCGGCGAGGGCGATGAGGTGCTGATTCCCGCACCTTATTGGGTGAGCTATCCCGATATGGTGTTGTTAGCGGGTGGAAAGTCCGTATCTGTCGAATGCGATGCCTCGGTTGGTTTTAAGTTGACCCCTGAGTTGCTTCAAAAGGCTATCACGCCTCGCACCAAGTGGTTGATTCTAAACTCTCCCTCCAATCCAACGGGCTCGGTCTACACTGCCGCCGATTTAAAAGCGCTCGGACAGGTTCTCAAAGCACATCCTAACGTGCTCGTGATGGTGGACGATATGTACGAAAAGCTCTTGTTTGATGGCGCGCAGTTCGCGACGTTGGCGCAGGTGGCCCCCGAAATCGCTGACCGAGTCTTGACGATCAACGGCGTATCAAAAGCGTACTGCATGACGGGCTGGCGGATTGGTTATGGCCATGGACCGAGCTGGTTGATTGGTGCCATGTCCGCCATTCAGTCCCAGTCTACCTCCAATCCCTCCTCAATCAGCCAGGCCGCAGCACTTGAGGCACTCGACGGTCCTCAGGATTTCATCGCCGATCACAATGTTATTTTCCAGCGTCGCAGAGATATGGTGGTGCGTTTGCTCAATGAATGCAAGGGGATTACTTGCATGAAACCTCAGGGTGCCTTCTATGTGTATCCAAGCTGCGCGGGTACCCTCGGTAAGACCACACCAAAGGGCGTCAAAATCAACAGTGATTTTGATTTCGCCAATGCCTTGTTAGACGAAAAGATGGTTGCAGTCGTACCCGGCTCTGCATTTGGATTAGCACCGTATTTCCGTATTTCTTATGCAACCTCTGACAACATTTTGAAAGATGCTTGCGAGCGTATCAAAGCGTTCTGCGAGTCGCTCAAAGATTAATTAGGGACGCGTTTGAAGGTATTGATGCATTAACGTGGGGGCTTAAAGGCCCCCATTTCTTCGAGCATCTCTTGGACTAGATCCAGACGTAAGCGTGGGTTTTCCATCGCCAAAAGATGTTGTTTTTGCGAGGGAGGAATATTGAGCAGTTCCGCCCATCGATTTCCCACCCAGCCACAGTCATTGAGGCGAAACGGCTCATAAAAAGGTCGTTCTGCAGGATCGATGTCTTGCTCTTCAAAAGAGGCAATCAGACGCGCGAGCGCTTGAGATGTTGGTGTAAGTTCGGGGGGGATGTCAATGTCTGGATCATCATCCATCAATTCAATCTCTGCTGACCAAGCACCATTAGGCCCTACGCGACGTTCTAAAATTTTGAAACGCCTCGCACCGCGGCAGCGCAACATAAATAAGCTGGGTTGAACGGCATCAAATTCCACGATGTGCGCGAGCGTACCGACATCTGAAAACTCAATCTCTTGACCTGGCACACGGACTTCAGGTCCCTCGGTCAACGAGACCACACCAAAGGGACTTTGCTGCTTAAAGCAGGTTTTGGTCATGTCCAAATAGCGGACTTCGAAAATTTTGAGTGCCAATAAACCATCTGGAAAGAGCGTCGAGCCGAGAGGAAATAGTGGAATATTCATATAAGTTGCGTGTCTTTTCTTCAGCCGTCAATGCAGCATGTTTATAACGCGGATTTGCCGCGCAGAGCCTTAGTTTCAGAATGCTTACGTTTTGTCTCGAGACGCCTTTGCCGAGAACCAAAAGTAGGCTTGGTTGCGTGACGCGTTTTTGGAGGACGCGCCACACGATTGACCAACTCATGGAGCCGAGCAAAGGCATCGGCTCGGTTGAGCTCCTGACTACGGTGGGCTTGCGCTTTGATCACGATTGCCCCATCTCTGTTGATACGAGAGTCTCTTAACGCAAGTAATCGAACTTTGACGTCTGCTGGCAGACTTGAATTAGGAATATGAAAGCGCAAATGAATTGCGCTAGACACTTTGTTGACGTTTTGACCGCCTGCACCCTGCGAGCGCATAGCGGAGATCTCAACTTCAGATTCGGGGACGTGCAGTGTGGTGAGCATTGAGTTTTTTGCCGATAGACCTGTACACTAGTTTATCGTTAATTTATCGGAGAATGATCATGGCCAAAGGTCAGCAAAAAACGAACAAAGAAACAAAAAAACCTAAAAAAGACACCTCAACACCCAAGCCCGCGTCTGGACTGAGTGATCCTGTGCGTGCAACAGTTGTCAATACGGTTTACACAAAGATCAAACAAAAAGACCGTTAATCCGATGGCTTCAAAAGGTAAAGAGGTATCTGCCGTTGATGCCATGAAAGCGCACAGCAGGTTTCAAGAGGCGCTTGCTTTGCATCAGCAAGGTGACCTCAAGCAAGCGCGCTTGCTTTATGAGCGCGCACTCAAATGGCAGCCCAATTATTTTGATGCGTGTCATATGCTCGCCACGCTCCTTTATCAGATGGGACAGTTCGACCGTGCCGAAACCTTGTTTGTCAAGGCACTCAAGATCGACCCCGAGTCGATACATGCCCTCAATAATTTCGGCAATTTGCTTCAAGACCTAAAAAAATATAAATCTGCACTCGCATGTTTTGACAAGGCCTTGGCGATTGATGCGCACTATGTCGAGGCGCACAATAATCGTGGAGACCTCCTTCAGCAACTGGGTCGAGGGTCAGAGGCCCTTGAAAGTTATGAGCGTGCGATCGCCTTGGCGCCAAAATATGCTGCAGCCCACTACAACCGCGGTAACGCGTTGGGAATGATGGGTCGATTTGAAGAGGCTATTTCCAGCCATAATGCCGCAATCAGTATCGATCCTCAATATGCTCAAGCCTATATGAATCGTGGCAATGCTCAAAATGAGCTCGGGCAGCTGGTCCAAGCCGTCGAGAGTTTTGATCGTGCGATTACATTGGCCCCAGATATCCCCTACCTGCTCGGTACGCGCCTGCATGTCAACATGCAAATGTGCGATTGGCGCCATTATCAAGAGCGTCTCGCAACGCTATTGGCAGCTATTAAAAATGATGAGCCTGCCAGTTTGCCTTTTCCCTTGCTTGCGCTGACCGCTGATCCTGCCTTACAGCAGCGTGCGGCACAGACTTGGATTCGCGCCGCCCATCCAGCCCCCAAACAGACCTTGCCGTTTGCTAAACATGCGTCCAAAGATCGCCTTCGGATCGGGTATTTTTCAGCTGATTTTAGGCAGCATCCTGTAGCGCAACTGATTGCGGGTTTATTCGAGGTACACGATCGATCGCAGTTTGAAGTCTATGCATTTTCCTCTGGCCCGGATACGGGCGATGAGATGCGGCTGCGTCTTGAGCAAGGCTTTGAGCATTTTATTGATGTCAGAGCTGAAACGGACGCTCAAGTCATCGCACGAGCCAGAGCGCTTGAGCTTGATATCGCAGTGGATTTAAGCGGACTGACCACGGGTTGTAGACCCAGCATTTTTGCCGCGAGGGTTGCATCCATACAGATCAACTACCTCGGTCATCCTGGCACAATGGGCGCGTCCTACATGGATTACATCCTTGCGGACACAACAATCATTACGCCTGAGTCTGAGCCGTATTTTTCTGAAAAAGTGATTTACTTACCCCACAGCTATCAGCCGAACGATCGCCGTCGCACAGTTTCCTCTCACGTATTCACGCGTGCTGAGCTCGGCCTGCCCGCAGAAGCCTTCGTCTTTTGCTGCTTTAACAACAATTTCAAAATCACACCCGAAACGTTTGATCACTGGATGTCGATCTTGCGGGCAGTACCTAGCAGTGTGTTGTGGCTTTTAAAGGCTAGTACGCAGACTGAAGAAAATCTTCGCCATGAAGCCACTCACCGAGGCGTGAACGCAGATCGGTTGTTCTTTGCTCCCAAGTTGCCGATGGATCAGCACTTGGCGCGCCAAAGGTGTGCAGACCTCTTTCTCGATTCGCTACCCTATAACGCTCATACCACCACGAGTGACGCGCTATGGGTCGGCCTCCCAGTTCTGACATGCATGGGAGAGGCCTTTGCTAGTCGCGTCGCAGCGAGTCTGTTGCGTGCAATAGAATTGCCCGAGCTGGTCACCACAGATGGTCAGTCCTTCGAAGCACGCGCGATTGAGTTAGCCACCGATCAAGCTCAACTCAGGGCCTTGCGTGACCGGCTCGCCGTCAACCGAATGCAGGCACCCTTGTTTGATATTGAGCGTTTGGCTCGGTCAATCGAGCGTGCCTACCAGCAGGTTCATGCGCGTCGCCAAGCAGGCCACCCACCTGCGGCGCTCCAAATCGACGACACGCATTAAACACAAATTAACTTTCCTCTTGAAAGGGCAGAGTTTTGCCCTCTGGTATGGGTTCTTCGCCCAGGCTCAGCAGCATGGCAATCGTCACATAGGTTCCGCTCACAGCGATCAGATCGACGAGTTGCTGCTCACCAAGCACTTTTTTGGCATGTTGAAAGAGCGCTTCGCTGATTTTGTGATCTTTGCTCATGTTCATGCATACGTCATAGACAGCATCTTCGTCAGGTTGCATGTTACGAGGACGAATGTTTTGCTTGAGGTCATCCGCAACATGTGCGGGCAAATCATGGCGCAAGGCGATTGGGTAGTGCGCGAACCATTCAACTTGCGAGCTCCAGAGCCGAGCTTGGATCAAAATGGCAAATTCACTCAGACGCATGGGCAAAGAGTTATTAAATCTCAGGTAGTCGAGCAAACGCTTCATTCGATCCGCAAAGACAGGGCTGCGTAACATCACGTTGTAGGGTCCCGCTAGACCGAGGCTTGAAATATCCAAAATCTCTTGTGCAAGACCGCGTGACTCTTGCGGTAACGTCTCAAGTGTGACTTGAGGAAATCTTTTTTGTTTTGCGTTTGACATATGAAATCCGAAGTGATGTGGAATTAAAAGGAGGTCTTGCTCGGTAGATTAAATTTGGTCATGCTCGGCAGAGCACAGCAGGTTTTATAGCCCAGATTTAACGAATAGATGTCTGCGTGCGCTGCAGCAGTTCTTTGTATAGAGCGGCATCCGTCTCAAGGCGTGTTTTAAATTCTGCAGGCGTTGACGTCTGCACTTCCATGCCTTGTGCGGCTAATTTCTCGTAAAACTTAGGTGACGCCGCTACTTTTTTGATCGCAGCATTGAGCTGATTCACAACTGCAATCGGCGTATTGGCAGGTGCGATCACCCCCTGCCACGTATAGGCTTCATACCCTGGGAGCGTTTGTGCAACAGTCGGGACATCGGACGTGGCAGTGCTACGTTTAGTCCCAGTTGTTGCCGCAAGTATGAGTCGTCCCTCTTTAATATGCTCCGTATTACCGACGAGTGAGGTGAACATGATGTCCACGCGACCCGCTAATAAATCAATGAGGGCAGGGCCAGCGCCTTTGTATGGCACGTGTACCAAATCAATCCCTGCTGCGATACGAAAAGACTCACCCGCCAGATGTTGGGCTGAACCATTTCCCGAGGAAGCAAAGTTCAGTTTGCCTGGATTCTTTTTGGCATAGTCGATGAGTTGTTCGACGGTTTTAATATTGAGCCCTGGAGTGACAAATAATCCTAGTGGTTGAATGGTTGTCAGCGAGACAGGCGCAAAGTCTTTGACGGGATCGTAAGTCGGGGTGTTGTGAAGCAAGGGAGTAATGACAAAGGCATTGGTGCCAAACAGAAGGCTGTAACCATCGGGATTTGCACGCTTGATCGAGTCGGTGCCAACCAGCGTCCCTCCGCCCGCTCGGTTTTCCACAATTACAGACTGCCCCATGAGCGCAGTCAGCTCTTGGGAAAGCATGCGCGCCACGATGTCGGTCGCACCACCTGGCGCGTAGGCCACAATCAATCGGATCGGTTTGTCAGGAAAGGCGTTGCTGCTTTGAGCAAATACTGAACTGCTGATGAGACAAACCAGAGCAAATAATCCATTTAAAAAAAATCTCATTTTTCTATGTCCTTGCCTTAAAAAGTAAAGGTTCGCGTGTACCGCCCGGGCCAAACAAGCGATCGGCCATCACTTGGCAACGTTGCATATAACGAGGCTCGTCGGGCCCGTAATCTGCGACGGCGTTATGTGTCGTACCAATGTTGTCCCACATGAGGACAGAGTCTTTGCTCCATTGATGTGAATATAAATATTTATCTTCAAGCTGTCGTGCAAACAACCCCTCAAGCACTTCGTCGCTTTGCGCTTTAGGCAAACCGTCGATGGCAATCGCATAACCTGGGTTGGCGTACAACACTTTCTTTCCAGTCAGTGGATGGGTGAGAAACGCAGGGTGGCTGACTGGCGGTCTTGCATTTCTTTCTTTCTCGCTCAAGGGTGGGCGCGTGCTGCCTGGGCGCGCGCGCATCATGTCCCAAAATTTATTGAAATCGTGGGTGATTGTCTTATCGACCAAAAGCGTTTTGAGGGACTCGGGGAGATCCTCATACACCGCATGCATATTTCTGAATTGGGTATCACCAAGAGGTTTGCCATCACGATGAGGAATCTGCGTGCCATAAAGAATGTTGGCGAGGGCGATCACTGGCGCATACGACATATCCGTATGCCAAGACTGACCCGCGTCTTTCAGGCCAAGCGCTTGACCATTTTCGACGATATTTGACAGAACCATCACTTCAGGAAAACCGGGCACTTGCGCACGACCTCCGGGGCTGATGTAGAGCTCACCAAAACCTTGGCTAAAAGACTTAAGCTGAGCGGTGGTTAAAGATTGCTTCGGAAACTCGAGCACACCATAACGACCAAACGCTATCAACAGCGCATCCGTTTGAGCTGGACTTAAGGGTTGAGATAAATCAAGATCTTCAACGCGCGCACCGAGCGTTTCAGGCATCGGAGTAATGTTCAACGTGTGGTCTCCTTATATTTTTGATTATGCGATTAGACAGAGGGACGCGCTTGATGCCAAGTCGTGTCGCGCTGATATGCATCTGCAATTTTTAAGATAATACGTTCTTCAAAGGGTTTACCGACTAGTTGAAACGCTAAAGGCATGCTGCGGCTTGAAAATCCTGCGGGCACACTCATCGCCGGAAGTCCTAAGTAATTAATCGCCCGATTCGTGTAGGTCAATTGACTGATGGACTGAAGAACATTGTCGAGATCGCCTGAGGTGGTTGTAGCGATCGTAGGCATATGAGTGCGAGCAACCGGGATATGCAAGGCATCACAGTCTCCGAGACATAATTGCAAATACTCCTTTAGACATTCTTCTCTGGCACGAAGCGCTTCGACATAAGCAATACCGGTTTGATGAAAACCTGGTGCAATGCGGGCGCGCACTTGGTCGCTATAGTCTTGGGGTCGTTGTTCAAACCATTTTTTATGGATCTGTCCGGCTTCGGCTGTCAAGACAATCGCGAGCATTTCGTGCATGTGCAACATATCGGGAACCTTGACTTCAACAAGTGTGGCCCCGCGATTTTTTAATACATCCAAACTTTCTTCTAGCGCTGCAGCCATCTCAGGATCCAGATTTTCACGATAAAAATCTTGTGGCACGCCAATCCGCATGCCTTTTAAATCTCCCGTCAACGCATGTTCATAATTTTCATTTGGATGCACAGTGCACCAGGGATCATTGGGATTAGGGCGGCTGATGTGTGTGAGCAGACGCGCACAGTCTCGCGCAGATTGGGCAAGCGGGCCCACGCAGTCCAGGGTATGTGAAAGGGGAAACACGCCATCAATACTGACGCGTTTTGAGGTGGGCTTGATGCCGGTCACACCGCACATAAACGCGGGTTGTCGGATCGAGCCACCTGTATCGCTGCCGAGAGAGCCAAGGACGAGTCTGGCTGCTACAGCAATACCGGATCCGCTCGACGAGCCGCCGCAGGGGTATTCGGGGTTCCATGGATTCAGACCATGCCCGTAATGACCATTAAACCCAGTGGGACTCATTGCAAATTCAGCCATGTGCAGACTGCCCAGATTGACCTGACCCGCCGCATTGAGTTCATCGATGACCCAAGCATTTTTCTTTGCGATGTGACCTTTCAAAATTTTTGAGCCGGCATGCATTTCTTTATTTTCGACCTCAATCAGGTCTTTGTGCGCAAGCGGTACGCCATGCAGAGGACCGAGCGACAGTCCGCTTGCTTGCAGCGCATCAAGTGCCTTTGCGCGCGAAAGTGCATGCTCGTGATCAATCCGAAAAACTGCGTTATATTGACGCCCGATGGTCTCTAGTCTATTGAGCGACCAAGTGGTCAGTTCTGTTGAAGTGAACGCTTTTTTCGCAATGCCTTCTGCCGCACGAACAAGGTCTAAATTCTCAAACTGACTCATGAATGCCCTCTTGTTGGATTTGTCTGACATCGGTCTAATTTTTGGTTTAATCAAAATCTTTAGCAATAAGCATAACGCCGAAAGGGCGGCTTGAGCGCCAGAATTTTTCTATGTGGGCGATCCTTCAAAAGGTAAGTCTGGCTGATGGTTCAATGGTTCTTGGCCTAAAGAAGAGCTTGGCAACAAACCCCCTGCGCGCACGCCTAATAGTCGAATTCTTTGCTCAAGCGGGACTCGGCGTAAACACTCCGTAGCAGCGTGCCTAATCGAAGCGCCGTCCTGTAACGCAGCAGGGACTGTCAAATCTCGAGTGATCACTTGAAAATCGGCATATTTGACTTTAATACCTATTGTTTTTGCTGCATATCCTTTACGCGACAGATCATCCGCCAGTCGATAGCAGAGTTTTGTAAAGATGTCCGACAAGCGTGCACGATCTTGTTTGACATGCAAGTCGCGCTCAAAAGTCGTTTCTCGACTGAGTGACTTTGGTTCAGATGATGTGACAACGGGTCTGTCGTCTATGCCATGGGCCGCCTGATGCATCCAATGACCTGTAGCTCGCCCGAACTTTTCGATCAACAGGTCTGGGGCCGCTTTTGCAAGCTCACCGATTGTGTGAATGCCTAACTGAGCGAGTTTCTCATTTGCTTTGGGACCAATTCCATTAATTTTTTTTGCAGCCAAGGGCCAGATTCTTGTTGAAAGCTCTGTGAGACTCAATATAGTAACGCCATTGGGCTTATCTAGATCTGAGCAAATTTTTGACAGTAATTTATTTGGACTCACTCCGATTGAGCAACTCAAGCCTGTTGCTTGATTCACCGCATTTTTGATGCGCGTTGCAAGTGACTCAGTTTCCTCATCAATATCTGTCAGGTCGATGTAAATCTCATCAATACCACGATCTTCAATGAGCGGAGCAATATTAGCAACCGTCAATTTAAATAGCCTCGAATAGTTCCGATATGCTTCAAAATTTGCAGGCAAAATAATCGCCTCAGGCGCGAGAGCGGCAGACTTCATTAAGCCCATTCCAGAAAATACCCCCAGTGCCCTCGCTTCATAAGTAGAAGTTGTAATGACCCCCCGACCGACATAATCTCTGAGTTTGGCGTAACTTCTGACCCCATGCGCATTCACGGTGGGCTGTTCTGTACTTCTGCCACCTACGACAACGGGCTGCCCCTTAAGCTCTGGATAGCTCAATAGTTCGACCGATGCAAAAAAAGCATCCATATCAAGGTGGGCAATTCGTCTGTTTTGAGGCATATCCTGAGTTTATTTGAAACTTGTATGCTTTTGAGAGGAGTGCGCAAGTTGATTGTTTTAAACTCACAATCGAAGCCCGCACACAACGTGCGAACAACTTAGTGACTCTGAACATGATCAATCCTGCTGCCTCAGATACTTCAACCGAAAATCTGCACGTTGCTGCTTTTCTTGCTATGCCCACACCACTTCAGCTCCATGAAAAGCTGCCTTTGACTCATGCGGCCGCTCAAACGATTAAGTTTGGCCGAGATGCGTTGAATAAAATCTTGCGCGGCGAGGATCATCGCCGATTTATTGTTGTAGGTCCTTGTTCTATTCACGATCCAATCGCGGGGATGGAGTACGCCCGTCGCCTGAAAGTCTTGGCCGATGAAGTGTCAGATGTTTTTTTGATTGTGATGCGGGTATATTTTGAAAAGCCGCGGACGACGGTTGGTTGGAAAGGCTACATTAATGATCCACATATGGATGATTCCTTTCGCATTGACGAAGGGATGTCGCTCGCGCGCAAATTTTTGCTTGAGGTGAACGCGCTAGGCTTAGCGGCAGGTTCTGAGGCTTTAGATCCAATTACTCCCCAATATTTGGGTGATTTAGTTGCTTGGAACGCGATCGGCGCGCGGACAACGGAGTCTCAAACACACAGAGAGATGTCCTCCGGACTCTCAACGCCAGTTGGTTTTAAAAATGCAACAAATGGCGATGTGATGGTTGCGGTCAATGCTATTTTGTCAGCAGCCAGACCTCATCGTTTTCTAGGAATTAGTGGTGATGGTCAGGTGTCAATCGTTCACAGCACAGGCAATCCCTATGGTCACTTAGTACTGCGCGGTGGTGATGGTCGTCCCAACTATGACACGGTATCGATCTCTTTGGCCGAGCAGGCAATGAAAAAAGCCAACATTAAACCTAATATTGTGGTCGACTGTTCGCACGCCAACAGTTTTAAAAAGCCTGAACTTCAACCACTCGTCATGTCAGACGTTGTGAGCCAAATTGTGTCTGGTAATCGTTCAATTGTCGGTGTGATGATCGAGTCAAACCTTGTGGCGGGTAACCAGCCCATTCAGGCTGATCACAATTTGATGACCTATGGGTGTTCTGTCACTGACGGTTGTGTAGATTGGGAAACAACCGAAACTATGATTAAAGAAGCTGCGCGACGCTTACGGCCGGTCGTGGCCTAGTGCTCAAATCCGTACAATTTTGCGGGATTGTGGACTAATATTTTTTCAAGAATGTCGTGATCTTGGCACCACGCGTTTAAGCGATCCAACATTTTTGCGTCATCAGGTTTTTTTGCTTCAGTGGGGTGTGGCCAGTCGCTGCCCCAAACGAGGCGGTCAGGTGCTTGGGTCATCCAGTGACACGCCACGATATCTACATCACTAAAACCCTTCGTTTCTCCGACTTGACTGTCCAGATACGCACCGGAAAGCTTGATCCAAGTCTTGCCTTGCTTGAGGAGCTGCTCAATCAGTTCCACAGCAGGGTGATTCAGTCCAATTGGTTGCGGCAACCTTCCCATGTGGTCAAGCACTAAAGGGCATGGAAGTCGTCTCAGCATGTCGGCATGTTCAACAAATTGATCCGCAGTCCAGTGCAATTGGAGATGCCAGCCAAGCCGATGGATACGGTTGGCGAGGGATTCGACCATCTCAAAACTTGCTGCCGCATTTTTAGGCGTGTACAGAGAAAAGCGAATGCCACGTATGCCTGCATGATCAAGCGCATCCATCGTCTGATCTGTTGCATCACTTCGTAACACTGCAACGCCGCGAGCATTTTCTAGACCTAGTTGGGCAATCGCATCTACGGTCACTCGGTTATCTACACCATAACTTCGCGGCGTCACAATCACCGCTCGGCTTGTGCCTAGACGATTTTGCAAAAGCCGATACTGCTTTACTGTTGCAAGTTCGAGCCCAGTAGCCGCATCGACGGCCTGCGGAAAACGATCATCATAAATGTGAAGGTGCGCGTCGCAGGCGTTTTTTGGTACTAGAAAGGTCGGCCCGTCAACACCCGCACTGTTAGGAACGGGCGAGCGAGTCAACACTGAATCGATATGCGTCATGCCATCAGTCACTATGGTTGCTTCTTGATCAAGCGAAGCCTCTGAGCCTCTTGCTGAATAAGTGCCGTATGCTGACCAAGTGTCGGGGCGGCAAAAGGCTCAGGCCCTGGTGTGCGCTCAAAGCGCACACCACGTTTGAGCCCCCGATATTGTCCAACAACAGGATGTTGGTAAGTTGTCATCATGCCTTGACTCTGAACTTGAGGATGATCAAACATATCTTCCACGGAGCGCGCCGCTGCACAGGGCACCTCTTCGCCAAACAAGGCCTCCCATTCAAGTGCGGTTTTTTTGGAAAGAGCTTGATGTAGGGTGGGCACTATTTCTTGTTGATGTATGGCACGTTTACGAACAGTGTCGTATCGCTCATTTCCCAAAAATTCAGTCATTCCTGTTTTTTCACATAAGGCATTCCAGAAATGAGGTGTATTTGCGGATATGTAAAGATAGCCCTCTTTGGTTGGATGGATACCAGTAATACCACCAGAGCGCATGTCACGACCGACCTCTCGACCTTCGCTCTCAGCCCAGATTAAGCGCCCTGTTTGAAGTGTCATCGCAGCGGCCAAGAGTGACACGCCTACAAACTGTCCCAAGCCAGAGCGTTCTCGCTCAAATAATGCCGAAGAAACAGCACCAGCCACAAGTGCGGAGGCATAGTAGTCAACAATTGAGCCATATAAAATTTCAGGCGGGCCTTCTTTTTTTCCCTGTAGGGTTGCCATTCCCGTCATCGTTTGTAAAACCTGATCAAACCCGGCTTTGTCTTTAAGTGGACCCGATTCACCATAACCACTTACGGCACAATAAATGAGACGTGGATTGCGCGCTTGCAATTGCTCGTAACCGATTCCGATGCGAGGTGCAACGGTGGGTCGAAAATTGTGTACGAGCACATCGGCACTTTCAATTAAAGTCAGTAGTGTTGCTAGGTCGTTTGGCTGTTTAATATCCAACACAGCTGCCAACTTGCTACGGTTCACACCCAAAAAAGCACGACTCTCCGTTTCAAGAGTAGAAGGATATTTTCGAAGGTTGTCCCCTGTTGGTGGCTCTATTTTGATGATTTCCGCACCCTGATCCGCAAGAAGAGCGCAGCCGTAAGGTCCGGCAATGTAGGCCGACATGTCAATCACCCGAATGCCGGAGAGAGGACCGGTCTCGCCTGTCCTCTTTGGCAGATTTGAAGTGGCTTGAGTCTGTGTGGACGGTGTCTCAGATTGCGCAGTCATTGCGTCATTATTCCGCTTGAATATTTGACGTAGCCGCTACGCGTTTCCAACGGTCGAGCTCGGTTGAAATATAGGTACTGAATTCTGCCGGAGTCATCGCAACGGGGCTAGCCCCTTGTTTGAGGAAAAATGCTTTCATTTCTTCGGAAGCAATAATTTTATTAATCGTTGCGTTGAGTTTTTGAATCACATCTTGAGGTGTTCCAGCAGGAGCTAATACTCCCCACCATAAATCCACAGCACCCGCGCTGTAGCCAAACTCGCCTAAAGCAGGGATTTTTGGCGCAACGTCAGAGCGCTGAGCAGTCGTCACCGCCAAGCCACGTATTTTTTCATTGTTGACATGGGTTAAAAGTGAGGGTGCGCTGGCAATAATCATATCAATCTGACCGCTCATCAGATCATTGACGGCGGGTCCCATGCCTTTGTAAGGCACATGCGTCATTTTAATTTTTGCGACATCAGAAAAAATTTCGCTCGCAAATTGATTAATACTGCCGACTCCCGAAGTGCCAAAGTTTAGTTTGCCAGGATTAGCCTGTGCAAAAGTGACGAGTTCAGGCAGTGTTTTAAAGGGCGTATTGTTGCCCACAGTAATCAACAGCGGCCCCTTGGCAAGCATGGAGACGGGAGCGAAGCTTTTGACTGCATCGTATTGCAGATTGTTTCTTACTGCCGCGCCGGTTGTAAATGTCGAAGACAGCACGACAAGGGTATAGCCGTCAGGCGGTGCTTTGGAGACCAGTACGTTAGCCAGTATGCCTCCCGAGGCTGGTTTATTTTCAACCACCACTGACACTCCCAGAGCGTCTTGCATATATCTGCCGATCGTTCGGGCGAAAATATCGTTGGATCCGCCTGGTGCACTTCCGACCAAAAGAGTGATTGGTTTGTTTGGAAAGCTTGTTTGAGCCATGACAGGCGATGAAAGAAGGCTTGCCAGGCAAAGCCATTGCATCATTTTTTTCATGAATATATCTCCAAATAAGAATTTAGATTAAGCCGAGGCGTTTTGCGTGTTCAACTAATTTGACTGCGCTTTTGTAAAAGGGTGGGTCGATCATCTTTCCATCGACAACATAGGCGCCTACGCCTTGTGCCTCCGCTTCTTTAGCGGCTTCCAAAAGACGGAGGGCATGCGCAATTGCCTCCTTACTTGGGCGAAAGGCTTCATTGGCCATGGCGACTTGACTAGGATGAATGCAGGTTTTCCCTGCAAAGCCTAGTCTGGCTGCAAAGCCAGCTTCTGCTTGAAACCCTTCCGTATTTTTGATGTCAGCAAAGGCGGCATCGTAGGCGTCCACCCCTGCCTCTGCAGCCGCTAATTTGACTTGCATCATGGCGTACTGCACAGCAAAGATCTCTTTGCGTGACACGCTGATAGGTTCAAACAAATCTGCCAAGCCAAGTTGAAGACCTGATACGCGCGGATGTGCGCTGGCTAATTCAAACGCTGTTCTCAAGGCGTGCGTCGTTTCGATATTGAGCAGAATCCTGATAGGTTGTTTGCCGTCCAAGTTGACACCATTTTGGCGTTCGGCCCGTTCAATCAGTGTGACTGCCTGTCGAACTGCCTCGGGACTTTCTGGTTTTGGCAGGTTGATGATGTCCAGACCAGTTCGCACGCATTGTGCAACATCTTGCTCAAAATGCGGTGTGTCCATGCCGTTGACGCGAACAATGATCGTTTTTTTGCTGGCGCGAACACTTTCTGCCTCCATCCACGCGCTGAGCGTGACGCGGGCTTCATTTTTCTTTGATTCCGCCACCGCGTCTTCAAGATCAAAGGACAGTGCATCCGCCGAACTGCTAAGCGCCTTATCAAAGAGCTCTGGTCGTGATCCGGGAACGAAGAGTTTGCTTCTCATAATGACACTTGATGTGGTTGGATAAGAGTTGTTGGAAAGAAATTTAAGAAAACCTGATCTACTTATAGAATAGTTTTTGGCTGACATCTACATGTTCTTTTTCTCAGCCTCTGTTGCGCCGCAGCATGCGAATCTCTATACGACACCTTTGAACTTGTATAAATTGCATATCCATATGCGTAGTATTCTTCAAACATCAATTTTTGAGGGTCCTTCATGTTTGCGATTAATTTAAAAAAACTATTTGTTAGCTCCGCATTGGTGGGGATTGCGGCAAGCTTACCCTCAGTAGCTCTTGCTCAAACGAGTAGTGCAGCCAACTTTCCAAATAAACCTATCAAATTATTAGTCGGTTTTGCCCCAGGTGGAGGCACGGATGCTGCTGCGAGAACGATCGCCATCAAGTTGACCGATCTTCTGGGTCAGACCGTGGTCGTGGATAACAAACCCGGTGCGGGCGGCAATATCGCCGCCGATATGGTTGCCAAAGCTCAGGGAGATGGTTACACCATAGGCTTGGCCAACATTGGTTCTTTGGCCGTCAATCCTCACATGCCGAATGGGACCCCCTACAACACATTGAAAGATTTTGCCATGCTGGGTAACGGCGTGTCCTTCGGTAACGTTCTGGTAGTAAGAGCAGACTCGGATATCAAAACATTTGCTGACTATCTCGTTGCTGCAAAAAGTACAGATAAGCCTTTGTTCTACGGTTCTTCGGGTTTCGGTAGTGCGGGTCATTTATCAGGTGAGTTACTCAAGCAGCGTGCAGACACCACCGCGCAACACATCAATTACAAAGGTGGTGGCCCGGCGATGAACGGTCTACTTGGCGGGGAGATTCAGGCCATTTTTGCAAGTGCCCCTACGGCAATTCCATTGATCAAAGCCGGTAAGCTCCGTGCGCTTGCAGTGACAGGCGCCAAACGCGCTGCTGACTTGCCTGACGTACCCACCATCGCCGAGCTTGGCTTTCCAGGCTATCTGGCGACAAACTGGTACAGCTTTATTGCGCCGGCCAACACGCCACCCGCGATAGTGCAAAAGCTCAACGTAGCGATTGTGTCTGCAATTAATGACCAAGCGACGCTGACACGCTTAACTGCGCAAGGCATGGATCCGGATCCCTCAACCTCTGAGGAAATGCGCGCTTTCGTGACCAAAGAGTATGACATCTGGGGCAAAGTCGCCCGCACTCTCAAATTTTAACTTTGTCAGGAAGCATCTTGGGCTCAACAATTGTTGAAAAAATTCTCGCAAAACATGCCGGGAGAGACCGCGTGCAGGCGGGTGAAGTAGTGGTGGCCGAGGTCGACTATGCCATGGTCACGGATACGCGTGCGGTCAACACCATCAAAATGATCGACCGCTTTGGTGATCAGCCACTTCAGTTTGCCAAAAAGACCTCGCTTGTGCTGGATCACTATTCCCCTCCGCCCACCCAAGAGGCTGCGGATATTCATTCAGAGATGCGAGCCTTTGCAGCTGCGCGCGGTACGGGTCTATACGATATCGGTGAGGGCATTTGCCATCAGGTGCTGCCCGAAGGTGGGCATCTGACTTGCGGTGATTTAGTCGTGGGGACGGACACGCACTCAGTGACCTATGGCGCGTTCAATGCTTTTGGCACAGGCATAGAAGGTACTGACGTGTCCGCTGTCATGATGAGCAGCAAGCTCTGGTTTAGAGTCCCTAAAACTGTGCATATAGATCTCAAGGGCGTACTCGCGCCCGGTGTCTGGGCCAAGGACATCACACTCGCGATGCTGGGTAAGTTTGGCGCTGAGGGCTTGAATTATCGGGCCATTGAGTATGTGGGCGATGCGGTGCGCGCGATGGAAATTGATGATCGCATGACGCTTTGCAATCATGCGGCCGAGTTAGGCTCCAAGGCCGCCATCCTAGAGGCCGACGAAAAAACATTTGCTTGGCTCGCCGCGCATGGCGCTAAAAAGCCGCAGCCAGTTTTTGCTGATGCAGATGCAAAATATGCTGGACGCTTTATCATCGATGTTACCAATCTCGCACCTCAGTTAGCGCGTAAACACGAAGTAGACGATATTGTTGGCGTGGATCAGATTGAACGACAAAAAATTCAGTTTGCGTTGATTGGTACATGTACAAACGGTCGACTCGATGACATCCGTCAAGCCGCGTCTATACTCAAAGGACGCAAGCTTGCTGCAGGTATTCGCATGATTGTGACACCTGCCTCCAGGCAAATTTATCTGGCAGCCCTTAGAGAGGGTCTTATTGAGATTTTGACGACGGCAGGGGCTTCGTTTGAGTCCGCAGGTTGTGGAACCTGTGTGGGGATCACCAATCGTCTAGTCCCCGGCGATGGTGACACCGTCATCTCAACGGCCAATCGCAACTTTAAAGGCCGTTTGACCAATAAGAATGCGGATATCTGGCTAGGTTCGGCGGCGACAGTGGCAGCCTCTGCATTAACTGGCTTTATTACCGACCCGCGTTTGGTTGAGGGCGGGACATGGAGATCCGCCGCATGAGCGACAGCTTATTGATCAGCGGTGCAGCATTCATGCTCGGAGATGATGTCAACACGGACATCAATTGCTCAAATAAATACTTGCCAGGAAAAGATGTCGCCTATGTGGCCCAACATGCTTTTGAGCAGCTGTCTCCCGGCCTTGCTAGCCAAATTGCCAGTCACGACGGCGGGATCTTGGTTGCGGGTGAGCATTTTGGTATCAACTCTTCTCGCGAGCAAGCCACGCATGTCTTACATCAAATGAAGGTGCGTGCGATTGTTGCCAAATCATTCGGCCGACAGTTTTTTCGTAATGCCATCAATAATGGCTTACCGGTCTTTGAGTGTGATACCTCTTCGATTATTCAAGGCCAGTCCATATCACTTAACCTAGCCAAAGGTGAACTGAGCACGCAAGGGCATGTGTTGCAAAAGACCCATCCTTTGCCGCCGGAGATCCTTGCGATTCTATCGATGGGAGGCTTAGTGCCATTCTTACAAAAATACCCTGATTGGAAGTTCGCATGACATTCATTTCCGCATCACAAAAGCGCCGGACCTTGCGTCAGCTTTTACAAGGCGCTCAAGCTGTTCAAGCGCCAGGTATCTATGACGGCTACGGTGCTCGCTTAGTAGAGCAGGCTGGGTTTGCTGCGGCATATATGACGGGAAATGGCGTCTCAGCGACCTTACTGGGACGTCCAGACGTGGGCTTGGTTGATCTCACCATGATGACGGATCACGCGCGGCGCGTAGCGGCCAGTATCTGTATTCCTTTGATTTGTGATGCTGACACGGGGTATGGAAACGTTGTCAATGTGCGTCGCGCCATTATGGAGTTTGAAGCGGCAGGTGTGGCAGCAATCCATATGGAGGACCAGATCTCCCCGAAGCGTTGTGCGCAGATGCCAGGCGACCGAATTGTCCTTGACTTTGCCGAGGCTGTAGCCAAGGTTGCGGCAGCGAGCGCTGCGCGATCAGATCCTGATTTTGTCTTGATTGCGCGGACAGATTCGGCGGGTGCATTGGGCTTGCAGGAAGCGATTCGACGCACGCAAGCGTTTGCAAAGGCAGGCGCGGACGCAGTGTTTGTCGAGCTTAAATCCAACCCAAATATTCTTCAGGATATTTTGGCGATCAAAGCAGGTGTTGCAGTTCCAGTCGTTGTGAATGTGGATAGTGCTAAAGATCTCCGCAACTTACCGTCCTCTGCGCTAAAGCAAGCCGGGGTGGATCTGGCAATTTATCCTGCTATGGCTCGCGGAGTGTTTGGTCATGCGATGCACGCTGCGCTGGCGCATTTACAGAGTGCGGGTAATATGGTGGGTTATGAGGGCAATATGTTTAGTTCAGCCCAATACAATGAAGCTTTAGGCTTGAGCGAAGTCGAAGCCTGGGAAAAGCGCTTCGACGAATGACGCTCATGTTTCAGATGTTTAAAGAAATTTTGTAAACACTGAAACTGCCTCTCGCTCACTCACTAGAGAGTTTTCTATTTTAGACATGTCGGCATAGCCAAGTGCTAAGCCGCACATCAAGAGTTCGCTTTCAGGGATGCCTGTCACAGCACGTATTGTCTGATGAAAGCGATTAAAGGCAGCTTGCGCACAGGTATCTAAGCCTCGACCGCGTGCAGCGATCATGAAGCTTTGTAGAAAGCAGCCAAAATCTAACCATGATCCTGTATTCATTGTTCGGTCTATAGTAAAAAACAGGCCAACTGGGGCATCAAAAAAGGTGTAGTTGCGGCTGTGCTGTGCATGCATGCCTTCTTTATCATCACGACCTAGTCCTAAAAGTTTGTAGAGATCTAGCCCGACTTTGCGCCGACGTTCAATATAAGGTGAATCCCACTGCGTCGGATAGTATTTGTAATCCTCTTTGAGTGCTTCAAACCGTGACTTGTCGTTATAGACCTCAATGATCGCATCTGAAACGCGTTGTTTAAGCTCACCTGTCACGACATACACTTTCCAGGGTTGCGTATTTGAACCTGAAGGAGCGCGTGCAGCGACTTCTAGCATCTGCTCAATATCTTCGCGTGAGACGGGTGTCTGCAGAAATGCGCGCATGGAATGTCTTGAGGTGATCGCGTGATCGACAATTTTTTGTTCGTTGCTCTGGATCATTTTTGTGGTTCTCTTAGAGATGTTTAGCTCCCGTTACTGTAGTACATTTTTAGATTCAGACAAGCCTGCTGGCAAGGGTTTTTTGCCGCTTCGTTTTGTTGCCGCATTTTTCAGGAGACAAGATTTTGGAAACCATTCAGTTTGAAATAAAAGAGGGTGTTGGCACACTGACGCTCAATCGCCCCACAAGGAAAAATGCGATTGATGCTGTGATGCGCCAAGAGCTTAAAGAGGTTGTATTTTCTCTTCCTCAGCAACGTGACTTACGTGCTTTGATTATTACTGGTGCAGGTGGAACGTTTTGTGCAGGTGGCGATATCAGCGTCATGGGCGCGGGCACGCTCGCCCCAGAAGACGGTCGTCATCGTATGCGTCATGAATATCTTTCATGGATCGAAACGTTGCTTCGCTTGGAAATTCCTGTGATTTCCGCGGTTGAGGGGGCTGCGTTTGGTGCGGGTTTTAGTCTCGCATTAACCGCGGATATCGTCTTAGCAGACTCCACCAGCCGGTTCTGTATGTCCTTTATGCGCTTAGGTCTGGTGCCTGATTGTGCGGCTTTTTATACTTTACCCCGCATCGTCGGCACCCAACGTGCCAAAGAACTTGCTTTCTCTGCGCGCGAGCTCAGTGCCGAACAGGCGCATGCGCTTGGTATCGTCCTTGAGGTGTTGCCACAAGGTCGGGTTCTCGAGCGCGCTCAGCAAATGGCACATTGTTTTGCACTGGCAGCACCTGCTGCTCTGGCAATGACTAAGCGAGCAATGAATGTATCCATGAATAGCTCGCTAGAGGCGATGATGGATATCGAGGCGGATGCCCAAGCGGTTGCCCGTACAAGCCAGTGGCACACTAACGCGGTGCAGGGATTTCTCAATAAAAAGCCTTCTGCATTTCAGTGGCCAGGAAGCTTGGATTGAATGTGTTTCAGACCTCCCGTCAGGTTGGGAGGATTCCTCTAGTCTTAGTGCTGGGTGAGAGCGTTGATTTAACGCGCGCTTTTTTAAATGTTCTTTTAACGCATCCTCTGTTTGTCCATTCTGTTGTTGTGAGCACAAAGCAACCTCATGTTGCACCGCTGACACATGCGCCGCATATTGAGTTACCGCGGATTGAGTCGAGTGCGCAGGATAGTTGTCTTTGCTGTGGTTTGCATGGAGCGCTTGGAGATGCTTTACGGACACTTTTTTTTGAAGCATTAAATAACCGCCGTAAACTTCTAGATAGAATATTGATCGAGTCTGATTCAATCGATACGCATCAACTTGCGCATACGCTTAAGCACACTCCCTTTTTGGGTCAGCGTTATGTTCATCAGTTGACGTTTAGGGTCGTTGACATCGATCAGTTATTTAATGCTGGATTAGATTCGATCAAAGGGTTAGAGCCTATCCAACATGAAGCTCAACAGTGTCTCGTTTTAATACGTCAAGGTGCGCCACGGCAATCTGCGTCTTTTTCCTTGGCATCCTCCTGGGCTGAGCTGACAGCCTGGTCCGATCAGATTAAACACACGCTGCCATACCAAAAAGTGTTGTTTGTGGGGGCTGAAAAAGCGACAGAGGCAGCGTTCGATGAGGATCCTTTATCAGTCTTTGTGCAGCTACCAAAGGATCTAAGCGTCGGCCATCATACGAAATAGTTTTGCAAAAACTTGAAGATTTTGTGAGGGATGCGGTAGAATATGTCATGTTTTGGATTTCACACAGTCCGAGTCATTGACAAGCTAGAAGCCAAGTTAAAAAGACGACTCCTAAATTAGCGCTTTTATCGCAATCATGTTAAAGCATGATTTACATATAAGACCTTGATATTTAAGGCTTTGTTTATAAGTAACCCACCACTTTACATTCTGTTTTTACCGTAAACGGTGGTTGTATACCCCGTAGATATGCGTCATGCTCAAACAGCAACGTTTTTAACAAGGTCTATGTACGTCAGACGATGTTTACCTGCGTTAGAAATGTTAAGTGTGTTTGAAGGGTGATTGGTGTGACGTAGCGTCGTCAGAGACCCTAAAGCGGGCCTAGAGTCTGTTTTGTTGGTTCGGTTGGTATTGCAAGTAGCTTCGATATTGTTGGTTAGTTTATTTTTGTTTTGATTTGAAGTCAGCAAAATGTGAAGTCAGCAAAATGTGAAGTCAGCAAAATGTGAAGTCAGCACAAAATAAAACTGGCCGAGCGCTAAAAGCGATCGACCAGTTGTATTTGGTTGCGGGGGCAGGATTTGAACCTACGACCTTCGGGTTATGAGCCCGACGAGCTGCCAGACTGCTCCACCCCGCGTCTGAGGATCAAGTATAGCGTATATCCCGATTCGGGACAAGTTGCCATTAGGCGAGCATAGGAAAAAGAACCTTTATGAATGATAGGCAAGACAATAAGAGCGATGCGTCAGAGACCCACAGCGATTCGCATCGCTTCAATAGCCAAGTGGACAGTGACTTGCAAGTCCAGGCAAACGCAATGAAAAATGATCAGCTTAATGAGCAGCCAAATGAGCAAGCAAACAATCTGGCAGATCAAGTTGTGGATGGTGGAGCGGTGTTTGATCAAGCTGGAGCGGTTGGCGAGCAAGCTTTAATGGTCATTGATGCGGAGGTTGCATCGCAACCCGACGAAGCGGTTGAGATCGAACTAACCAAGCGTGTCATTGAGACAGCACTGCTGTGTGCGACGCATCCAATGCCAATCGCTGAGTTACGCAAATTATTTGAAGAAGAATCGCAATCTTCAAAACGATTGACCGATGTCTTAGAGTCGATTCAGCAGGACTGGTTGGATCGCGGCATGGAGTTGGTTGAACTTGCTTCAGGCTGGCGTTTTCAAAGCCGTGCCGCAATGCAACGCTTCCTTGAAAGACTCAGCCCAGAGCGCGTGCCGAAGTATTCACGCGCGGTGATGGAAACGTTAGCCATTATTGCGTGGCGCCAGCCGGTGACACGCGGTGATATCGAAGATATTCGGGGTGTAACGGTTTCCTCACAGATCGTTAAAACCTTAGAGGACCGTGGCTGGGTGGAGGTCATTGGTCACCGTGATGGCCCCGGTCGTCCTGGTTTACTTGGCACCACCAAGCAATTTTTGGATGACCTCGGGCTCCGCGCGCTAGATGAATTGCCTGCACTTGGCGCAAATGAAATGACAGAAGCGATGCAATCCCTCACTTTTGAAGCGGCTGCACTCGCAGCGAATAGCTCGGGAAATATGCAAGCGCCTCAACCTGACATGTTGCTAACCGACCCGATTGATTCAAATACTGTTGAGCTGGACTTTGCCGAACACAAAGAACACGAACAGACAGAACACGAACGGACAGACGAAAAAACACTTGCATCCGACAAGTCTCATGCGTCCACCGAAGAACAAAGTACACATTATCCAAATCTGGAGTCCAAGTGACTAAGCCGAATACCGAGGAAGCAGTCGTAAGCACCCAAGACGCGGGGGCCGGAGCTGTTAAAAAAGCTGTGCGTAAAACACCGGTACGTAAAAGTGCAGCGAAAACACCGTCAGTCACAGACGTATCCTCTTCCGAGGTTGCGTCAGAACCATCTGCGGCGCCTCGCAAAACACCTGCTCGCAAAACACCTGCACGCAAATCCGTAACAAAAACAGCGAATGTTCAGGCAGCCGAATCGATTCAAGAGCCTCTGCAAGTCTCTGCGGCCATGATTGACGAGCCAAAAGCAAAGGCCGTGCGTGCGCCCAGAAAGCCACGTGTTGCAAAACCTGCCGATACAGCGCCGACAGAAACTGTTCAAGCAACACCCATACATGCAGAATCTTTACAAGCTCCAGTATCTGCAAGTCGCGATGCCTTCGTGGCAAATGTTGACTCCACTCCACAGCCCAGCGCAGCCGTTTATGTTTCTCATGATGCAGATGCTTCAGGAACCGTTTCTGACGCTGCATCCTCCGCGCCTAAATCACGCGGTCGAAAGTTACGCACACCGTTTCGTCGTCGTCGCAGCGATGCCCCTGAGACGGGGCGTCCCTCTGAAGAAGGTGGGGCGCCTGCACGCGTAGACTTTGTTTCTTTTGATGAAGACGTCCGTGATTCCGCTGACTTTGGTGATCCTATTGAAGCTGAAAAAGAAGCTGAACAAGCTTTGTCATATTTGAGTAAAGCGGACCGAATTGAGCAGCGCCTGAATAAGTATTTGAACAGCGATGTTCTGATGCCAAAACTGCACAAAGTGCTTGCCGATGCTGGCATTGGCTCCCGTCGCGAGATGGAAGAGTTGATTATCGCTGGTCGGGTCTCTGTCAATGGTGAGCCGGCTCACATCGGCCAACGCGTTGGTGCCAATGACGCGGTGCGTGTGAATGGTCGCCCCATTACAAGAACCAATACGAAAAAGCCACCGCGCGTGATTCTTTACCACAAGCCTGCGGGCGAGATCGTGAGTCACGACGACCCGAATGGACGTGCGAACGTATTTTCACGCTTGCCAAAGATGAAAGTAGGTAAGTGGTTGTCCATCGGTCGTTTAGATCTCAATACTGAAGGCCTGCTGATTTTTACAACATCAGGTGATCTTTCCAATCGCTTACTGCATCCAAGATATGGCAACGAGCGTGAATACGCTGTGCGTGTCCTAGGAGAGCTTGGCCCTGAGCAACGTCAATCCTTGCTAGAGGGCGTTGCACTTGATGATGGCCCTGCAAGTTTTGGAATGATCGAGTTTATTGGCGGCGAAGGTAGTAACCGTTGGTATCGGGTGACATTGAACGAAGGAAGAAATCGCGAAGTACGACGCATGTTTGAGTCAGTGGGATTGACAGTGAGCCGTCTGATTCGAACGCGGTTCGGTGATATCGTTTTGCCAACCACTTTGCGCCGCGGACGCTGGGAAGAGCTGGACTCCAAACTGGTGTCAGCCTTAATGGTTCAGGTTGGCTTGATTAGAGACGACGACCCCACCGATGGGCGCTCTCGTTCGCCCAAACAACCCGTTTCACATGAAGGTGCGTTACCTCCTGGCTTTGGCACGCTTGAGCGAAACGGTTCCCACGGCGCCAAAATGGGGCTCCTTGGAAAAGTTCAAGGTGGTCGTTCTGGCAAGCCAAGGCCCTTTGTTCATCCAGCCGAGAATGCTGCGGCTGTCTTGACGGTCGGAGGCGGTTATGCCAATGGTCATCCTCAAGGCGGGCAAGGTCAGGGCGCAGGCCGCGGGGGTCGAGGCAAGCCTTCTGGCGCTGCGGGCTCGGGCCCACGCGGTCCCGGCCAACCAGGAGGCGGTAACAAATTTGGTCCCAAGAGTTCCGCGCGTTCAGGTCGACCCGTTCGTCCGGGTGGACGTGGTCCGCAGGGCGCCGGTGCGCAAGCAGGTCAGGGCGCTGCTGAAGGTCGCGAATTCGTGGCGGGCACTGGTTCAGAGCAGGGCCGTGAGCACAATCAACATCGCGAACCTAGCCAAGGTCGTCCACGTGGCCCAGGTGGCCCGCGCGGTCCAGGAAGCTCGGGTGGTTCTCGAGGACCAGGCGGCCCCGGTGGCCCACGTGCCTCAGGTGAGACCAGCGGTCAGGGTCGCCCACCCAAGCAAGGTGGTCCGCGGGGTCAGGGCTCTGGCAAACCAGACGGTCGAGCAAAATCTGGATCAGGCAATCCAGGCGCTCGGTCGGCACCGAAAGGTGATGATTGGCAACCGCGCGGGGCCTCAGCGCATGAGTCTCGTCTTGGGTTTACAAAGTCGTCGCGTGGTGGTCGCTAACGACTTGAGCTTATTTAGGGGATAAAAGTGACTGTGCAGCGCATCAATCTGTCGTAAATCATTGCTGCGACAATACTTTTTCCCCTGAACATGCTAAAATTTAGGGCTATTAAGTATTGTCTAGATGAAAATTTTAAAGTGTTTTGTTAAAGCACTTCATTTTTAGCATTTCGTTTTGAGTGCGCCGCTTAATTCGCACATCGTGCGTTTTTTAATACGGCCCTATGACAATTTTGGCAGTCTGTAGTGTTGTTTGTTGCAAACGGGCTGTCTTCAGCCCTTTTTTTTTGGACGTATGGCAGATCTTTTTACAATTTCGCAGCAGGCCTTAGCCTCCATGGACATCGAGTTTATCGATATCGAGCGCGCAGCGCTTGGTCTGTTGCGCGTCACGATTGATCGGCCCGAAGGTATTCGCATTGAGGATTGTGAGCAGGTCTCAAAGCATTTATCGCGCGTTTTTGAGGTTGAAAATATCGACTACCGCAGGCTTGAGGTTGGCTCACCAGGTATCGATCGACCGCTTAAAACCGAAGCTGATTTCAAACGCTTCGTCGGAGAGCGGATCGAAGTAAAGTTACGCGAAGCAGTAGATAATCAAAAGGTTTTTTCTGGCGAGCTCGTGGATCTAAGCGGATCTGTTGGCGCTACGGGTACCGAGGCGGTTTTGCCTTTCGGTATTGAGTTTGAGGCAAAAAAGGGCGAGGTCAAGCAGGTTGCATTTGCGTTTTCCGACGTAGAGCGCGCCAAGCTAAATCCCGTTCTGGATTTCAAGGGCAAAAAGCGATGAGTCGCGAAATTCTTCTATTAGTTGACGCGTTGGCGCGTGAAAAAAACGTCACACGAGATGTCGTATTTGATGCACTCGAAGGTGCTTTGGCTTCGGCTATGAAAAAGCGCTTTAAAGAGGATGCTGACATCCGCGTGTCTGTTAATCGCTCGACTGGAGATCACGATGGCTTTCGTCGTTGGTTAGTCGTACCTGACGAGTTGGGTCTCCAAGAACCTGATCAGCAGGAAATGCTGTCTGATGCGCGCGAAGTCGTCTCTGATATTGAGGTAGGTGAGTACATCGAAGAAGTGCTCGAGCCTGTCGAGTTCGGACGCATTGGCGCGCAAGCTGCCAAACAAGCCATTTTGCAGCGAATCCGTGACGCTGAGCGCGAGCAGATTCTCAATGACTTTTTAGATCGTGGCGAGATGATCGTCTCCGGCTCAATCAAGCGCATGGACAAAGGCGACGTCATTGTTGAGACAGGCAAAATCGAAGCGCGTCTGCCACGCAGCGAGATGATTCCAAAGGAAAACCTACGCGTGGGTGATCGTGTGCGTGCATGGGTGCTCAAGGTCGATCGGACCGCTCGTGGACAACAGGTTATCTTGTCGCGTAGTGCCCCTGATTTTATTCGCCAATTGTTTGAAAATGAAGTCCCAGAAATCGAACAGGGACTTTTAGAAATCAAAGGCGCCGCGCGTGATCCAGGCGTTCGCGCCAAGATTGCTGTGGTGGCTTACGACAAGCGTATTGACCCGATTGGCACATGCGTTGGTATGCGCGGATCGCGGGTGACGGCAGTGCGTAATGAACTGGGTGGCGAGCAGGTCGATATCGTCTTGTGGTCCGAAGATCCAGCCGAGTTTGTCATCGGAGCCCTCGCGCCAGCCAACGTTGAATCGATTGTCGTGGACGAAGACCGCCATGCGATGGACGTTGTCGTGGATGAGGAAAATCTTCCAAAAGCCATTGGCTCAAAAGGTCAAAACGTTCGACTGGCTTCTGAACTCACGGGTTGGCAAATCAACATCATGACACCCGAAGAAAGTCACAACAGACAAGAGGTTGAGCGTGCGCAGTTGCGCAACACCTTCATGTCTCGTTTGGATGTCGACGAAGAAGTTGCGGACATTCTGATTGACGAAGGTTTTACCGGGCTCGAAGAAATTGCTTATGTCCCGATGCAGGAACTTTTAGAGATCGAGTCGTTTGATGAAGACACGATTCATGCGTTGCGTACTCGTGCGCGAAATGCCTTGCTCACAGAAGCTATCGCTCAAGAAGAGCGTGTAGAAACGGCTCAGGACTTGTTGTCGCTTGAGGGCATGACGCCTGAGCTAGTTGCGAAATTGGCGACGAGTGGTGTGACGACGCGTGATGAGCTTGCCGAACTTGCCACTGATGAGCTGACAGAAATGTCGGGTCTGGATGAGGCCGCTGCGAGTGAGTTCATTATGGCTGCGCGGGCACATTGGTTTGAAGATCAGTAATAGATATTAGTTAGTTGGGTAGCACGCGTTGCCCCGCACTTGAAGTTGTCACGCTGTAAAAAGGTAAGAGAGAGTCTAATGTCGAGTAATACTGTCGCCCAGTTCGCTATTGAGCTGAAAATGCCTGCCAATGTGCTGTTAGAACAGCTGCGAGTTGCGGGTGTAGAACTCACTTCAGTCGAAGATACTGTCACTGATGGCGATAAAGCTCGTTTGCTCGAGTCGCTGCGGCGTTCGCACGGCGCGACTGAGGGCAAGAAAATTACCTTGACCCGTCGCCAGACTTCAGAAATACGCCAAGCCGACGGTTCTGGTCGCTCACGTACGATTCAGGTAGAAGTGCGTAAAAAACGGGTTTTCGTCAAGCGCGATACTCCCGAGCCAGGTGATGTTGCCCAAGTGGTTGGCACAGAGCCAGTCAAGTCAACCCAGCCTGCGGACCTCGAAGCGACAGCGGTTGTGCAAGTTGACTCTACCGCGATGTCGACAATCACCCCAGCCCCAGTTGAGGTCTCATCCTCACACGATGAGCCTATTGATATTGGTCAAGCTTCTGAACCCTTAGATTTAACTTCGGTGGCTGAGCCTGCGCACCCAACAGAATCTGCTGCCGACTTAGCTTCCGCTCAAGCACCCGCTCAAGCATCCGCTCATTCATCCATTGCACCAGTTGTCGAAGAACCTGTTGTGATCCCTGCAGTTGCTTCACAAGATTTAGCTGCAACCGAAGCAACAAATAATCCCTTGAGCGCTGAGGGGTCCGAACCTGTTTCTTCGCCCAATATTGATACTGAGGTCGGAGCGTTTGCGGCTGACTCGAAAGATTCGGTCGAAGCCCATACTCAAGCGCCAAACGATGCTGAAACATTAGAAACCCAAGCTTCAGATGTTTTGGCTGCCCCTGGAATAGCGGGTCAGGTCGAGTCCGCGAAGCCCGCCAAGGCTGCACGCGGTCGCGCAGTCCCTCCCGTTCATGCCGCCCCTTATGAGGGCGAAGCGCGAGATGAGGCGCGTCGTGCGTCTGAGGCCGAAGCCGCTGCATTGCGTAACATGCTTAATCGTCCCCGCAAGGTGGTGCGTCCCGAGCCCGAGGCCGCCCCTCTTTCAGGTACTTTGCACAAACCTGCTGCAACGACCGCAGCAAAAGGTGCCAAAAAAGAAGGCGCAGTCGACGCGCCTGGTAAAAAAGTCCTCAAGTCAGGCGAAATGGCCTCGACATGGTCTGACGATGCCTCGCGTAAAAAACCCGCAGAAAAGCGTGATGCTCCCGCTGCGCCCGGTCGTGATGGCTGGCGTGCAGGTGGAAAAGGTAAAGCGGGCGGTAAAAAGGGCGCACGTGGACAAAATAATGTTGCAGAAGATCGTCGTGAACCCGCGCCAGTCGAATTTATTGCTCGCGAAATTCATGTGCCCGAGACCATCAGCGTTGCTGATCTTGCCCACAAGATGTCCGTCAAAGCAGGAGAGGTGATCAAGCACCTGATGAAGCTTGGTCAGATGGTCACCATCAATCAGGTCCTTGATCAGGAAACTGCAATGATCGTGGTCGAAGAATTAGGGCACAAAGCAATTGCTGCCAAACTGGATGATCCAGAAGCTTTCCTTGACGTATCTGTTCCCCACGAGGACGTACAGTTGTTTGCACGTGCTCCGGTTGTGACCGTCATGGGGCACGTTGACCATGGTAAAACTTCTCTGCTGGATTACATTCGTCGTGCAAAGGTCGCCTCCGGCGAAGCCGGCGGTATTACGCAGCACATTGGCGCGTACCATGTTCAAACAGAACGTGGCATGGTCACTTTTCTGGATACCCCTGGACACGAAGCTTTTACAGCGATGCGTGCGCGTGGCGCCAAGGCAACAGACATTGTTATTTTGGTGGTTGCCGCGGATGACGGCGTGATGCCACAGACCAAAGAAGCAGTTCATCATGCAAAAGCTGCTGGTGTCCCTCTCGTTGTGGCAGTCAACAAAGTTGACAAACCCGATGCCAATCCTGAGCGTGTCAAGCAGGAGTTGGTCGTTGAAGAAGTCGTGCCTGAAGAGTATGGTGGCGATGTGCCTTTTATTTCCGTTTCTGCCAAAACAGGACAGGGCATTGATGAGCTCCTAGAAAACGTTTTGCTTCAAGCCGAAGTGCTTGAGCTAAAAGCGGCTGTAGATGTACCTGCCAAAGGCATTGTGATTGAAGCCCGACTCGATAAGGGTCGCGGCCCAGTCGCGACGATTTTGATTCAAAGCGGCACGTTGCATCGTGGAGATGTTGTGCTTGCAGGCGCCAGTTATGGTCGCGTGCGCGCTATGCTTGACGAAAACGGCAAACCCATTCAGTCGGCAGGTCCATCCATTCCCGTAGAAATTCAAGGTTTAACCGAGGTGCCTGCGGCGGGTGATGAGCTCATGTCTCTTGCAGACGAACGCCGAGCGCGTGAGATTGCACTATTCCGTCAAGGTAAGTTCCGTGACGTGAAACTTGCGCGTCAACAAGCCGCCAAACTCGAGTCAATGTTTGAAAACATTGTCGAAGGTTCACAGACGCTATCTTTGATCGTCAAGACAGATGTACAGGGCTCTCAAGAGGCTTTGGTCGCCTCCTTACTCAAGCTCTCTACCGAAGAAGTTCGCGTCCAAGTGGTACATGCGGCAGTCGGTGGCATCTCCGAGAGTGATGTCAACTTGGCCATCGCTTCTGGAGCAGTGATGATTGGCTTTAACGTTCGTGCAGATGCAAGCTCTAAAAAGCTGGCAGAAAACAACGGCGTGGATATCCGTTACTACAACATCATTTATGACGCAGTCGATGAGATCAAGCTTGCCATGTCTGGCATGTTAGCTCCTGAAAAGCGTGAAGAAGTGATTGGTATGGTCGAGATTCGTGAGGTCTATACGATCTCGCGCATTGGTACCGTTGCGGGTTGTATGGTCACCGATGGCGTGGTGCGACGTGACTCTCAGATCCGCTTGTTGCGTAACAACGTTGTGCATTGGACCGGTTGGCTCGAGTCCTTGCGCCGTTTCAAAGATGATGCCAAAGAAGTTAAATCAGGCTTTGATTGCGGTATCACTCTGCGTGGCAACAACGACTTACAAGTCGGCGATCAACTCGAAATTTTTGAAATCAAGGAAGTGGCTCGCACGCTCTAATGCCCACTTATGAGTCGTCACAAACAAAAAACCTCGCCCGGCCGTAATTTAAGGCTTGCTGATCAGATCCAAAAGGATCTGGCCATCATTATTCAGCGCGAAATCGATATGAGTCGCGCAGGTTTGATTACGCTTTCCGGAATTGAGCTGACGACAGATTATGCGCACGCCAAAGTCTATTTCACGGTACTTGGTGCAGAGGCCGAAATGGCTCAAGCTTTATTGAATGAAAAAGCGGGTTGGTTTCATTCCCAGTTGTACAAGTTGCTGCATATTCACACTGTGCCTACGTTGCACTTCTTTCATGATCCGCGTCTCAAGCACGGTATCGCGATGTCAGCATTGATTGATCAGGCGAATCTGCCTGGTCAATACGCTGGCCTCCCTGAAGAGCCTGATGACAAGCCTTAAGGCTGTCGTTTTGGAAAACTGACGATGGCTAAAAAACGCGGGCGCGTGCTCGATGGTGTGTTGTTGCTGGACAAGCCTGTTGGGTTGTCGAGTAATCACGCGCTTCAACGCGCTAAACACGCCATGGATGCCCAGAAAGCGGGTCATACGGGTACGCTCGATCCGTTTGCAACGGGTTTGTTAGTGTGCTGCATGGGACGTGCCACCAAAATTGCGGGTGCGATGTTGGGTGCAGATAAGGGGTATTGCGCCACCCTCGCGTTTGGTCGTGAAACCGACTCTGGCGATTTGACTGGAATTGTGGTGAGCGAAGCTTCCGCGGATTTTGCTGGAGTCACTGAAGCGGCATTGCGTCTTGTGCTTGAGCGCTTTATGGGAACCCAAATGCAGATTCCCCCAATGGTGTCTGCGTTAAAACGAGATGGAAAGCCGCTATATGAGTATGCACGTCAGGGGATTGTGCTTGAGCGCGAGCCCAGAGAGATCACGATCCGGCAACTTGAATTGCTGAGCATGACGCCAATGACGGCTGTCATACAGGTGTTATGTACAAAAGGTACATATATACGGACGCTGGCACAAGACATTGGTCGTGCATTGGGTTGTTTTGCACATTTATCTGCGTTGCGTCGCACTCAAGTTGGTCCTTTTTCGCTTGACGATGCGATTGAATTAGAAACATTACAGACGATGGAGTCACCCGAAAGTGTCTTGATTGCGATGGAAGATTTACCCGCTGAGCTTGTGCCAGCGAAAAAAAGCACAGTTTCGTCAGGCGACGTTTCACCTGATTCCATTCATGAAATACCTGTGGACGATTTGTCCGCTCAGTCTAACTAAAGGATTTGTATGTCACGCGCATTGCGTAACGTTGCGATTATTGCCCACGTCGACCATGGCAAAACGACACTCGTCGACCAACTTTTGCGTCAGTCCGGTACTTTCCGGTCAAATGAACGCATGACTGAACGCGTGATGGACTCCAACGATCTTGAAAAAGAACGTGGCATTACCATTCTGTCAAAAAACTGTGCTGTCGAGTACGAAGGTACACACATCAATATCGTCGACACTCCCGGACACGCCGACTTTGGTGGTGAGGTGGAGCGTGTGCTGTCTATGGTTGACGGTGTGTTGTTGCTTGTCGATGCAGTCGAAGGGCCGATGCCTCAGACACGCTTTGTGACAAAAAAAGCTCTAGCACTCGGACTTAAGCCAATCGTGGTGATCAACAAAGTGGACCGTCCAGGTGCGCGTTGTGATTTTGTGATCAATGCGACCTTTGAATTGTTCGACAAGCTTGGCGCAACAGAGGAACAGCTGGATTTTCCGATCATTTACGCTTCAGGTTTGAACGGCTATGCCGGACCAACCGAGGACGTTCGTGAAGGCGATATGCGCCCACTATTTAATGCCATTCTTGAGCACGTGCCGATGCGTGAAGATGACCCTGATGCGCCTTTACAGCTTCAGATTACTTCTATTGACTACAGCACCTACGTTGGCAAAATCGGGATTGGTCGTATCCGTCGTGGTCGTGTGAAAACGGGTATGGATGTTGTGTGTTTGAATGGCCCAGATGGTGCGACATTCAAAGGCCGCGTCAATCAGGTATTGAAATTCAAAGGCCTTGAGCGCGAAATCGTGGATAGCGCGATTGCAGGTGATATCGTGCTGGTGAACGGCATCGAGGACATCGCGATCGGCACCACCTTGTGTGCACCTGAAAAAGTTGAAGGTTTGCCGATGCTCAAGATTGACGAGCCAACGCTGACAATGAATTTTATGGTCAATACCAGCCCCTTGGCAGGTCGCGAAGGTAAGTTTGTAACAAGTCGACAACTGCGTGAGCGTCTAGATCGCGAGCTCAAGTCAAACATGGCTTTGCGTGTGCGTGATACGGACGACGATACTGTTTTCGAAGTCTCAGGTCGCGGCGAATTGCATCTGACGATTTTGATTGAAACGATGCGACGCGAAGGTTACGAGATGGCCGTATCGCGTCCACGTGTGGTGTTCAAAGAAGAAGATGGCGTCAAACTTGAGCCCTACGAAAACCTGAGCATTGACCTTGAGGACAATACGCAAGGTGGTGTGATGGAAGAGCTCGGTAAACGCAAAGCGGAGTTGCTCGACATGGTCAGCGATGGTCGTGGGCGAACACGTCTCGAGTACCGTGTGCCAGCGCGTGGTCTGATCGGCTTCCAAGGCGATTTTATGACAATGACGCGTGGTAACGGTTTGATGAGCCATACTTTTGATGCCTATGGTCCTATCAAGGACGGCATGCTCGGCGAGCGTCATAACGGCGTGCTGATTAGCCAGGATGATGGCGCTGCTGTCGCTTACGCGCTCTGGAAACTTCAAGATCGCGGTCGAATGTTTGTTGTGCACAACGATCCCGTTTACGAAGGCATGATTATTGGTATACACAGTCGTGACAATGACTTGGTCGTCAATCCAATCAAGGGCAAGCAGCTGACCAACGTGCGTGCTTCCGGTACTGACGAAGCCGTTCGCTTGGTGCCCCCAGTAGATATGAGCCTTGAGTATGCTGTCGAATTCATCAGCGATGATGAGTTGGTCGAGGTTACACCCAAGAGCATTCGCTTGCGTAAACGTTACCTCAAAGAGCACGAGCGTCGTAAGATGTCGCGTGATGGCGCTTAATCATCGCCTGAGTCAAAAAAAACGCAGCCTAGGCTGCGTTTTTTATCCGGCTATGATATTTAATCATAGCCCCTGAGAGCCTTAAATGCCGCCCAAGCATACATATTTCATTTCCATGAAATCGTCCATGCCATAAACAGAGCCTTCGCGACCGAGACCGGATTGTTTGACGCCACCGAACGGTGCCATTTCATTGGAGATCAGGCCCGTATTGACGCCTACCATCCCGTACTCAAGCGCTTCGGCGACGCGGAAAATACGACCGATATCGCGACTGTAAAAGTAAGAGGCCAAGCCATAGTCGGTATTGTTCGCCAGACGAATGACTTCGGCTTCATCGGTAAACTGAACGATTGGCGCCAGAGGGCCAAATGTTTCTTCGCGCATGCAAAGCATATCTTCACTCACTTGCGTGATCACGGTCGGTTGGTAAAAACGACCACCACGCGCGTGTTTTGCACCACCGCACAAGATCTTGGCACCTTTGGCGACAGCATCCTGCACATGCTCTTCGACTTTTGCCACTGCCGCATCATCGATCAGGGGACCCGTTGTGACCTTATCTTCAAATCCCTCACCTACAGACAATGTGCCTGATACGCGTGCTGCAAGTTTTTCTGCAAAGCTTTCGTAGACCTTTGCGTGGACATAAAAGCGGTTGGTGCAGACACATGTTTGGCCTGCATTGCGATATTTGGACACCATGGCGCCTTCTATTGCTGCGTCGATGTCCGCATCTTCAAATACGATAAAAGGTGCATGACCGCCAAGCTCAAGAGACAATTTCTTGAGGGTCGGTGCAGACTGCTGCATCAAAATACGACCGACTGGTGTTGAACCTGTAAAGGTTAGCTTGCGCACAGTGGGGCTATTGCACAACACTTTACCGATGACGATCGATTGGCCGCTGTCGGCAGTAATGATGTTCAGTACGCCTGCAGGGATACCCGCTTGCTCGGCTAACACCGCTAGAGCCAATGCTGACAGAGGGGTTTGCTCGGCAGGTTTGAGCACGATGGTGCAACCCGCGGCCAAGGCAGGTGCAACTTTGCGTGTGATCATGGCTGTTGGAAAGTTCCAAGGCGTAATCGCCGCGCAGACACCAATTGGCTCGCGCAGAACCAACATGCGGTTGGCGGCAATCGGGGCAGAGATCGTATCGCCCATGACGCGCTTGGCTTGTTCGGCAAACCACTCAACAAATGATGCACCGTAGGCAATTTCGCCCTTTGCTTCTGCAAAAGGTTTGCCTTGTTCGACGGTCATGATCCGGGCCAAGTCATCTGTATTGGCAATGATCAAGTCAAACCACTTACGCAAAATAGTGGAGCGTTCTTTGGCCGTGCGCGCACGCCAAGCCGGAAAGGCTGCACTCGCCGCGTCGATTGCAACTTGTGCGTGCTCGGCGCCAAGGTTGGCAACATGTGCGATGTGTCCACCTGTGGCAGGGTTGTCGACAGCAAAAACACTGCCGTCTTTGGCATCGACCCATTGACCGTTTAAATAGGACTGCGAACGCAGTAAGTCAGGGTTGCTGAGTTTGATTGGAAATACGGCGCGATCCATGTTGTCTCCGACAATAATCAATAAACGAACGTCAATGTATACATATCATTCTAGAGCAGTAAAACTTTTACACGGGCGAGTTAGGTTGGCGACTGATGATCCCAGGATGATCGCGGTAAAAATCCACTAAATGTTGAACAACGCTTGTTGGGTCGTCTTCTATGAGCAGCGTGTGACGATCCAAGGGGTTAATGAGCGCGGTTTGCTCAAGCTGAGTGCGGACCCAATCCATCAGTCCTGCCCAAAAGGCTGATCCAACCAAAATCACTGGACCAGGCGGAATTTTGCCAGTTTGAATAAGCGTCACGGCCTCGAAAAGCTCGTCTAGCGTACCAAAGCCTCCCGGTAACACAACATAGGCCAGGCTATTCATAAAAAAAGTAGCTTTACGTGAAACAAAGTGCTCAAAAGGCAGCGTGATCGTCTGGAAGTCGTTATGTTTAGCTTCTTTTGCCAATTTGATATGTAAACCAATACTCACACCACCTGCCTCAAAGGCACCTTTGTTAGCGGCCTCCATGATGCCCGGGCCTCCGCCCGCAATGATGGTAAAGCCTGCCTTTGCCAACCCCTGTGCAATTTTTTCGCTCGTTTCGTAATAAGGTGAATCTTTTTTAATCCTCGCACTACCAAATATACTGATGGCTGGCCCAATCTTTGCCAGAGTATCAGCTGCATGCAGCATCTCTGACATAATTTGGGTTGTTTGCTGGAGTGCCGGCGAAACTACTTCTTCTTTGTGGCCCATGAAAAAAACCTTGTTGCTAGTCGATGGATCGAGTTATCTGTATCGTGCCTTTCACGCGATGCCTGATCTGCGCAATGCGCAGGGCGAGCCCACAGGAGCCATTTACGGCGTTGTCAATATGATGCGCAAAATGTTACATGATTACCAGGCACAGTATGCCGCATGTGTGTTTGACGTTCGCGGTAAGACCTTTCGAGAAGACCTCTATCCCGAATATAAATCACATCGCCCTCCTATGCCCGAGGACCTGGCCGCGCAGATTGAGCCGATCCATGAGGCGATTCGCGCGATGGGTTGGGCAGTGATTGGTGTCCAAGGGGTAGAGGCCGATGATGTCATTGGTACGCTTGCGCACTGGGCAACTGACCAGGACGTTCATACCGTCATTTCGACTGGCGACAAAGACTTGGCCCAGCTCGTCACGCCTCATGTCACCTTAGTCAATACGATGTCCAACGAAAAACTTGACCCAGCTGGCGTGGTGCGTAAATTTGGTGTGGGTCCGGAGCGTATCGTTGACTATCTCATGTTGGTAGGTGACACGGTCGATAACGTACCGGGTGTTCAAAAAGTCGGTCCTAAAACGGCAGCTAAATGGATTGAAGAGTACGGTTCTGTGGATGCCTTGGTAGAGCGGTCAGGTGATGTCAAGGGTGTTGCAGGCGAAAATTTGCGCGCCGCGATCCCACAATTTCCTCTCACGCGCGAGTTATTGACGGTCAAAATCGATTGCGACCTGACGCGCGAAGTCCCAAACATTGAAGCCCTGTGTCCTAAAAGCCCGGATCGAGATGCATTAATCAAACTTTACGAGCGTTATGGCTTCCGTTCTTGGTTGCGCGAATTGTCGGGCGAGCAGGAGCGCATACCAACAGGTGATGCACGTGTTGTTGTCGAGGCCGTCAAGCCGACCGCTCCTGCGCATCAACACTACGAAATGGTGACGGATTGGGCGCAGCTGGATGCTTGGTTGGCTCAGCTTGCTGTCGCGGAGTGTGTGGCGCTTGATACAGAGACTACTTCGCTAGAGCCCATGCAGGCGCGCTTGGTGGGGATTTCTTTGTCGGTTGAGGCGGGAAGCGCCTGTTACATCCCTGTTGCACATCGAAGTACAGATGCGCAAGGACAGCTTTCCAAGCAGGAGGTGCTCGCACGCATGCGGTCATGGCTTGAGGATCCGCGTTCCACCAAGCTTTTACATCATGCAAAATATGACACGCATGTATTTGCAAACGAGGGCATTGACTTGCGCGGTGTCGCCAACGACACGATGTTACAGGCCTATGTTCTAGAGTCGCATCGGGGCGTTGGGCTCGAAGAGTTATGTCAGCGCTACTTGGGCATCAAGGGCGTCTCTTACGAGGAAATTTGTGGCAAGGGTGCGCATCAAATCGGGTTTGACCAGGTTGATCTCGAGCGTGCGACGCAATACGCCTGCGAGGATGCTGACTTTACGATGCGTTTGCACGCCGTACTGCGTCCACAGGTGTGTCAAGCTCCAAAGCTTGAATACATTTACATGCTCGAAATGCAAGCATCGCGAGTATTGTTTGAAATTGAGCGCACCGGCGTGGGGATTGACTCTGTGGAGTTGGGTCGACAAAGCCATGTTCTCGGACAAGAGCTCCTCACGCTTGAGAAGCAAGCTTATGAATTAGCAGGGCAACCCTTCAATCTCAATTCACCTAAGCAATTAGGAGAAATACTCTTTGGCAAAATGCAGCTGCCCGTCGTACGCAAAACTGCAGGGGGTGCTCCTTCTACCGACGAAGAGGTTCTTACAAAACTTGCAGAGGACTATCCTTTGCCTAAGGTTTTGCTGGAGTACCGAGGGCTCGCCAAGCTCAAGTCCACTTACACGGACAAGCTTCCTAAAATGGTTGATCCATCCACGGGCAGGGTACATACGCACTACTCCCAGGCCTCTGTCATTACAGGCCGTCTTGCGTCTTCTGAGCCCAATTTGCAAAACATCCCCGTTCGCTCCGAAGCGGGCCGCAGGGTGCGGGAAGCCTTTGTCGCTACGCAAGGAAAAATAGTTTCAGCGGACTATTCGCAAATCGAATTACGTGTCATGGCACATGTTTCGAACGATGCCAATTTACAAAAGGCTTTTGCGGCGGGAGAAGATATTCACCGTGCAACCGCCTCTGAGGTCTTTGGTGTCGCGTTGGCCGATGTCACAGCAGAGCAGCGCCGCGCCGCCAAGGCGATTAATTTCGGCCTGATCTACGGAATGGGTGCCTTTGGCTTGGCAGCTAACCTCGGCATTACACGAGATGCCGCGCAGTCCTACATTGATCGCTATTTCACACGGTATCCTGGTGTGGCACAGTACATGGCGGAAACCAAAACACTTGCGCATGCACAAGGTTTTGTCGAAACAGTGTTTGGTCGACGATTATGGTTATTAGACATTAATGCAGCCGGTGCGCGTCGTGCAGGAGCTGAGAGAGCTGCGATCAATGCCCCTATGCAAGGCACGGCAGCCGATCTCATTAAGCTCGCCATGGTGGCGGTACAAAACTGGCTTCGCAATCAGCACTTAAACAGCAAGATCGTCATGCAGGTCCACGACGAGTTGGTGTTGGATGTACCGGACGACGAGCTCGAGCAAATCAAGCAAAACTTACCTCGCTTGATGTGCGAGGTCGCAAGTTTGAAAGTGCCTTTGGTGGCCGAGGTGGGTGTCGGCCCCAACTGGGAGCAAGCGCACTAACGCACAGGCATGTTTTGCAAAGCCTGAATGCGCGCAGCGATAGGTGGGTGCGTTGCAAACATGGCGCTAATTCCGCCACGACCCGCGATCCCCGAAGCTTCAAAGCTCTTGGGCAGATCGCCGGGCTCTAGGCCACCTAGCCTGGCCAGAGCACGGATCATGGGCTCGCGTGAACTCAAGAGTTTTGCTGAGCCCGCATCTGCGCGGTACTCACGTTGGCGTGAAAACCAGGCCACAATCAGACTTGCGATAATACCAAAGGCGATTTCACAGACAATCACCGTGACGTAATAGCCTATGCCAAGACCTTTGTCGTTTTTAAGAATCACGCGATCAACAAAATAACCGACGATACGGGCAAAGAACACAACAAAGGTATTCACAACGCCTTGGATGAGTGTCAAAGTAATCATATCGCCATTGGCAATGTGAGCCACTTCGTGCGCCAAGACCGCTGACACTTCTTCTTCGGTCATTCCGTCAAGCAAACCAGTGGAGACCGCAACCAGTGAGTTATTGCGGAAAGCGCCTGTCGCGAAAGCATTTGGCTCGCCTTCGTAAATGGCAACCTCTGGACGACCGATGCCGGCCCGGTCCGCTAATTGATGAACAGTGTCCACCAGCCATATTTCGCGGGGACCGCCAGGCGCTTGCGGATCAATGATCTGAGCACCTGTACTCCACTTTGCCATAGGTTTGCTGATCAGCAACGAGATAATGGATCCCGTAAAGCCGACAATTAAAGAAAAAATTAGCAACATCTGAACATTGAGACCTTGGTCAGTAATAAAGCGGTCGACGCCCAAAATACTGAGCGTCACGCTGAGCACAAGCATCACAGCAAGGTTCGTGAGTAAAAAAAGGACAATTCTTTTCATGTTTTTAACTGATCGTTGTAACGTTAAAGGGAAACTGCAATGACTAAAAGTTTAGCTGTGACAGTTAAGGATTTAAAGAGTTCCCGTTCGGAGCATTCACAGCATGCTCCTCGAGTCCCTCTCCCATGGTAGCGCGATACCACTCGTGAAAGTGTTGCATGCCGTCCTCCATTGGAGACTGGTAAGGGCCCGTTTCTGAAACACCACGCTTGAGAAGGGCCAGTCTTCCTGCATCCATGCGTTCTGCAATTTCGTCATCCTCGATTGCGGTTTCCATGTAAGCCTCACGTTGCGCTTCAACAAACTCTCGCTCAAACAGCGTAATTTCTTCGGGATAATAAAACTCAACGATATTGACGGTCTCTTGTGGTGACTTTGGATAAAGGGTCGACAACACCAACACGTGCGGATACAACTCAATCATATGGCCCGGAAAGTAGGTGACCCAAACAGCACCAAAATCTGGCGCACGACCCTGGCGGAACTGTATCAATTTTTCGTGCCAAGTTCTATAAGCAGGCGATCCAGGCTGCGAGAGCGCTTGATGTACACCCACTCTTTGCATGCTGTATTGCTCTGCAAACTCCCACGATAAGTCGTCGCAGGTCACAAAATGACCTAAGCCGGGATGAAAGGGCGCCACATGATAATCCTCGAGGTAAACCTCGATGAACGTTTTCCAGTTGTAGTTGCACTGATGCACTTCAACATGGTCAAGTACGTAATCTGAGAAATCGAACTCAGGCCGCTTAAAGAGACTACCAATGTCTGCGACTGGGTCGCGCGGGCCTTCAAACATTAAGCCGTGGCATTCCTTAGTTGGAAACCGTTCGAGGTTAAGACAGGGTTTGTTGTCAAATTGAGGGGCACCGAGCAACTGACCATTCTTGTCATAAGTCCATCGATGCAAAGGGCAAACAATATTGCCACCAGTATCCACAAGACTACCATGGGTATTAACGTGGCCTGTAACGTTTCCAGTTTGTCCACCAAGCATCAGCGCTTGTCGATGGCGGCAGACGTTAGACAGCAGTTCGACTCCATTTTCACCGCGCACGAGAACACGCCCATTGTTTTCGTGGGACAAACTGCGCCAGTCTCCAAGGTTGGGCACACCTTTGTGGTGCCCGACATACATGGAGGACTGTTTAAAAATTTTAGCTTGCTCTGTTGCAAAAAGCGTTTCGTCAGAATAAGCGTTGACGTGCAGCTGAGTGCGAGCTGGGGCTAAGTGCACCATCCGACCAATGTCGGTCATGTTTCCCTCCGCACGGAAGCATGCCAAAGCGTTTACTACCGCGTTGGCGCGAAGAAAAATCGGATTGGCCGATCGCCTTCACAAAGACTGTATTGTAACCCAAGCTAAAGGGTACCTAGCGGCGCCGATCTCGTACAATAACTAATATATTGATGACAGTGTTTATTGGAGTGACGTTTGAATAAACCCACAAAGGCTTCAAGTGCAGCGACCCATGCCGAGCCGAGTGCAACGGCGGGCGTAGAATCGCTATCCGATTTACCTTTGGACTTTGAAACGGCGCTTGCCCAGCTCGAAGAACTCGTCGCGAAAATGGAATCTGGCGCATTGCCGCTTGAGGAATCACTGGTGGCTTACCGACGTGGTGTGTCTTTGACGCGTGTTTGTCAAGAACGACTGGCCCAAGCCGAACAACAAATTAGCGTCCTAGAAGCAGGTTTGCTACGTCCCTTTGACGCTTCGGACCGTCAGGCAGAATGAATCAACGCGCGTTTGTTTTTTCTGATTGGTTGAGCGCACGCGCTGCCCACATCCAACACGTCTTGGATAGTGAAATGCCACGCGCCGATGTTGTCCCAACACGTCTACATGAGGCGATGCGATACGCAGTGCTGGGCGGCGGCAAGCGCGTGCGCGCCGCGCTTGTGTATGCCGCGGGCTTAGGCTGTGCGAATTGTCGATTTGAACAGGATCTAGACCTTCCTTTAGCGCGCGCGCTTGATTGCGCGGCAGTCGCAGTGGAGCTGATACATGCTTATTCATTGGTGCACGATGATTTGCCGTGCATGGATGATGATGTCTTGCGCCGTGGCCAACCTACCGTCCATGTTCAGTTCGATGAGCCCACCGCAATGCTGGCAGGCGATGCGTTGCAGCCTCTGGCCTTCGACTTTTTGGCCCAGATGCCGATTGCACCTGAGCGCATTGTTCAAGCTCTGCAGGCGCTTGCTCAGGCAGCGGGTAGTCTCGGCATGGCAGGGGGTCAGGCGATTGATCTGGCGAGCGTGGGCGTCAATCTCTCTCAGGACGCGTTGCAGCACATGCACCGACTTAAAACTGGTGCGTTGCTATCTGTCAGTGTCATGTTAGGCGGTTTAGCTGTTGGTACGAGTGCATTGCAGCAGCAGGCGTTGATGCGTTACGCAGATGCAATGGGTTTAGCTTTTCAAGTTGTCGATGATGTGTTGGATGTGACTGCAGATACCTCTACGCTCGGCAAAACAGCTGGAAAAGATGCTGCTGCCAACAAACCGACGTATGTGACCTTGCTCGGTCTAGCGCCTGCGCAGGCTTTGGCTAAAGAATTACATCGTGAAGCGATCAATGCGATCGCACCCTTGGGCGAATCCGGTCGATACTTGCACGGACTCGCGGACTTTATTGTGTTGCGTGACCACTGACGAGAAATATGGCTACAGATTTACTTGATCGTATTCAACAACCAGCAGACCTCAAAGCGCTGGATCGGCGCGAGCTCAAGAAGCTTGCAGACCAATTACGCAGCTTCATTTTGGATTCTGTCTCGCGCACGGGTGGGCACCTCTCGTCCAATTTGGGGACAGTCGAGCTCACGGTTGCCCTCCACCATGTCTGCGATACGCCGCATGACCGGATCATTTGGGACGTTGGACATCAGTCCTATCCACACAAGATCTTGACGGGTCGCAAGGCCGGCATGAGTACGCTGCGTCAATTTGGCGGCATCTCTGGCTTTCCCAAACGCTCCGAATCTGAGTTCGACGCTTTTGGCACAGCCCATTCATCCACGTCTATTTCGGCGGCACTTGGGATGGCCGTGGCCTCGCGCAATGCGGGGATTTCTCGCCAACTTATCGCCGTAATCGGTGACGGCGCTATGTCTGCAGGTATGGCGTTTGAGGCCATGAACAATGCAGGTGTCACACCTGGTATTAATTTGTTGGTGATTCTGAACGACAACGACATGTCGATCTCGCCACCTGTGGGCGCGCTCAATCGTTACTTCGCAAGGCTCTTGTCAGGGCAGTTTTATGCCGCTGCCAAAAACATGGGTCGTGCGGTTTTACAACATGTACCGCCCGTGCTTGAGCTTGCCCGTCGCCTAGAAGAACATGCCAAAGGCATGGTCACGCCTGCAACGCTGTTTGAGGAAATGGGATTCAATTATGTCGGCCCGATCGATGGTCATGACTTGGATGCCTTAGTGCCGACCTTGCAAAATATGCGCGCCCTTAAAGGTCCGCAGTTTTTGCATGTTGTGACCAAAAAAGGGCAGGGTTACAAGCTGGCTGAGGCAGACCCTGTGCTGTATCACGGCCCCGGCAAATTCGATTTGGCGGTTGGCATCCAAAAGTCAACCACTGTTCCAAAGGTCACCTTTACACAGGTGTTCGGACAGTGGCTCTGTGATATGGCCGAGCATGATCCCCGCTTAAACGGCATTACGCCTGCGATGCGAGAAGGCAGTGGGATGGTGGAGTTTGAGCGCCGTTTTCCGACCCGCTATTTTGATGTGGGCATTGCGGAGCAACATGCCGTGACGTTTGCGGCCGGCATGGCCTGTGAAGGTCAAAAGCCTGTGTTAGCGATTTATTCAACCTTTTTGCAGCGTGGCTATGACCAGCTCATCCACGATGTTGCTTTGCAAAACCTAGACGTCACGTTTGCGTTGGACCGCGCAGGGCTGGTGGGGGCCGATGGTGCCACCCATGCGGGCAATTATGACATTGCCTTCTTGCGCTGCATTCCTAATATGGTGGTGGCAACCCCTTCGGACGAGAATGAAACCCGCTTATTACTGTCAACGTGTTATCAGTACCCTGGGCCCGCCTCCGTGCGCTACCCCAGGGGTTCAGGCGCGGGTGTAAAGGTTCTGCCAGGGCTTGACACGGTCCCCGTTGGACGAGGCATTGTCCGCAGGCGCGGAGTAGGTGTGGCAATACTTGTCTTTGGCACACTGATGCCTGCAGCGCTTCGGGCGGCGGAGGCCCTTGATCTGACAGTCGTTGACATGAGATTTGTTAAACCCATTGATACTGAACTTGTGTTGTCTATGGCAGCTGAGCATTCGCTCGGTCTTGTGACGCTCGAGGAGGGTAGCTTGATGGGTGGTGCGGGCGCGGCGGTCTCAGAAACGCTCGCGGTACACCGCATGACGCTACCGGTTTTACATCTGGGCTTACCAGATCGCTTTATTGACCATGGTGATCAAAATGCATTGCTCGCGGGTGTTGGTCTCGATGCCGTTGGCATTGAAAACGCTGTTCGCAATCGTTTTTTTAGCGCTTAAGGCTTATTTCTTCCGTATTCGTTTGCAAAAAAGCGCTAAATGCGCGAAAATATTAGACTTTCTTGCTCGATTGACTTGTTTTGACCTCGAAAGGGTTTATCAAGATTCGACGGGCTGCCCCCGGCCTGAGCACTCTGCTCAGTACGGCTATCCTCAGGAGTGCATTGCATGCGCCATTATGAAGTTGTTTTTATTGTCCATCCAGACCAGAGCGAGCAAGTGCCCGCCATGGTCGAGCGCTATCAAGCGCTCGTCACGACTCAGGGTGGCAAAGTTCACCGTACTGAAGACTGGGGCCGTCGCCAATTAGCTTACCCCATCCAAAAACTTGTGAAAGCACATTATCTGTGTTTCAACATTGAATGTGGTCAGACGACACTCGATGAGCTGGAGCATTCTTTCCGTTACAACGATGCTGTGTTGCGTCACCTTGTCATCAAGAATAAAGCTGCTGAAACAGAGCCGTCCATCATGATGAAACAAGTCGAGCGCGAAGAGGCCCGTAAAGCTTCAGCCGAACTCACACCTGACGACGCCGAGTAAACCGGAGTTGTCGTGCATCACCCAGAAGTACCCCGGTCATTCGTTAATCATTATGTTGTGCAAGGTCTGATCTCTGAGCTCTCTCCTCTGCGGTACACACCTGCAGGCGTCCCAGTTCTAGAGTTTTTAATTCTGCACGAGTCCGAGGTCACTGAAGCCAACCAAACGCGTCGTCTCTCTTTTAGTATTGGGGTGGTGGCGATGGGAGATCTAGCTCAAATGGTTGGCGCGATAGATTTAGGTTGCAAGGTCCGGCTCCAAGGTTTTCTGGCTCCGGTACGAAAAGATTCTAAAAAATTTAGGCTGCATGCGCAGCATATTCAACAAATTTGAACAAGGCATATCATGGCTTTCTTCGGTAAACGTAAAGAAAAAAAGAAATTCACGCAACAGAACCCGCTTTTCAAGCGTCGCAAGTTCTGTCGCTTTAGCGCAGCGAACGTCGACCAAATCGACTACAAAGATCTCGACACACTGCGTGATTTCATCCAGGAAAACGGCAAGATTATCCCTGCGCGTTTGACAGGTACAAAAGCAATTTATCAGCGTCAGCTTGACTCAGCGATCAAGCGTGCGCGCTTTTTGGCTTTGCTGCCCTTCACTGATAACCACAACTGATCCCGGGGCACACTATGCAAATCATTCTGCTCGAAAAAGTCGTTAACGTTGGAAACCTCGGTGAAGTTGTGCGCGTTCGCGATGGCTATGCTCGTAATTTCCTGATTCCACAGAAAAAAGCACGTCGTGCTACTGAGGCTGCACTCAAAGAGTTCGAACTTCGTCGTGCTGAGCTTGAAAAAGCCCAAGCCGAGAAGCTGGCTGCTTGCCAAGCAATGGGTGAGCGTCTCGAAAACTTCTCTCTGAGCCTCAAGCAAAAAGCGGGTGTAGATGGTCGTTTGTTTGGTTCAGTCACCAATATGGACATCGCGCTTGGTTTGGTTGCTGCCGGTTTTGCTGGTATTGAAAAGTCGCAAATTCGTTTGCCAGAGGGCCCTCTAAAAGCTGTAGGTGAGACGTCTATTCAGGTTGCACTCCATCCTGACGTCGTCAGCAGCATCTCTGTAGTTGTAGTGGGTGACTTGGTCTAATTCAGACCGAATCAAGCTAGATTAAAAAGCCGGCTACAGCCGGCTTTTTATATTTACACATGACAAAAGCCCAGAGGGCGAAGTTGGTTGTTATGACGTTTGCCCGGCCGTGATGTGCGTAGTTTCATGTACGCGACAGATACCTTGAGGTTATGATTCAGCTATGAATAATCCGCCAGATCCACAGCTAGAGTATCTCCGTGTCCCGCCGCATTCTGTCGAGGCAGAGCAGTCCGTTTTAGGTGGACTCTTACTCGATAATGGCGCATGGGAGCGGGTGACAGATGTTGTCAACGAAGAAGATTTTTATCGTTACGACCACAAGCTGATTTGGCATCATATTTCGCGCCTGATCAACCTTTCTCGACCAGCGGATGTTGTCACCGTTCACGAGTCGATTGCCAGCGTCGGTAAATCTGAGGAGATTGGGGGTCTAGGCTATCTGAATGCGCTTGCTCACAACACGCCTTCGGCCGCCAATATCCGGCGATATGCTGAAATTGTTCGCGAACGCTCAATGTTGCGTAAGCTTGTGACGGTAGCCGACGAGATTGCTGCGACAGCTTTCAATCCTCAAGGCAAAGAAGCCCGTCAGTTGCTGGATGAAGCGGAGTCAAAGGTTTTTAAAATTGCTCAAGAGGGTGCTAAAGCCAGTGCAGGCTTTAGGGAAATTCAACCCCTGTTGTCGGAGGTGGTGGAGCGCATCGATGAGCTCTATCACCGCGAAGGTGATACGGATGTGACAGGTGTCCCGACCGGGTTTACCGATCTTGACCGCATGACCTCGGGTATGCACGGCGGAGATTTAGTGATTGTGGCTGGTCGACCCTCCATGGGTAAGACCTCGCTCGCGATGAACATCGCTGAACACGTTGCGATTGAGCAGGGTTTGCCTGTTGCCGTATTTTCCATGGAAATGGGTGCGGTGCAACTCGCGATGCGTATGTTGGGTTCGGTCGGGATGTTGGATCAACACAGGATGCGAACAGGCAAATTGTTGGCCGATGATTGGCCCCGAGTGACGCATGCGGTTCAGCGCATGCAAGATGCTCAAATGTATATCGATGAGACACCTGCTTTGAGTTCGGTCGAGTTGCGCGCGCGTGCACGCCGTCTAGCGCGCCAATGTGGCAAGCTCGGTTTGATCGTGATTGATTACTTGCAGCTGATGGGGGCGAGTTCCGCAGGTGAGAACCGTGCAACCGAGATCTCTGAGATTAGTCGTTCGCTCAAGGCGCTGGCTAAAGAACTTGAATGCCCAGTGATTGCACTGTCGCAGCTCAACCGAAGCCTTGAACAAAGGCCCAACAAGCGTCCCGTGATGAGTGATCTGCGCGAATCTGGTGCCATCGAACAAGATGCTGATCTAATTTTATTTATTTATCGTGATGAGGTTTACAATCCTGATTCACCAGACAAGGGAACAGCCGAAATTATTATTGGCAAACAGCGTAATGGTCCAATTGGGACAGTGCGGTTGACGTTCCAGGGGTCGAGCACTAGGTTCTTAAATTTTGCTGGCGGTAGCGGCACAAGTTATTAAGCATTGATGCACTGGCCCGTCATACAAGCTCACACTCTCAGTGCGCAGCTCCAAGAGCATAACGTTTCTGCGATCATTGGCCTAAATCTAGTTCAAATCAGCGCGAGACATTGCTATTGCTTGGCGGTTTTGAACGATCTGTCTGATCTTGACTGCATCACCAATTCGCGTGCCCTTACCATCAGCGTTGAGTAAAACAATAGCTGTGTCACGATTGTTGATACGAGCGACCATCACCAGACACTGCCCAGCTTCGTTGATAAAGCCAGTCTTTGATACTCTGATGTCCCAAGTAGGATTTGTCACAAGCATATTGGTGTTTCGGAACAATGTCGCATGACCGCGTGCTGAGATTTCGTGCTGTTGATTGGTGGTGTAAAAGCGGATGCTTGGGCGTGCTGCGGTGGCTTGCATGAGTTTGACTAAATCGCGTGGCGTGGCAACGTTAGCACTTGAGAGTCCAGTTGGTTCGACAAAGCGGCTGTCATTCATTCCGAGCTCGCGCGCCTTCTTATTCATCGCGGCGACAAAGGCGGGCATCCCGCCAGGGTAGTGACGGCCTAAGGCATTGGCTGCACGGTTCTCAGAAGACATCAACGCAAGGTGCAGCATGTCTCCACGTGAGAGTTTGACGCCCACCGCCAAGCGAGATCGACTAAATTTCACAACATCCACATCTTCTTGAGTCACTTGAAGCATTTCATCAAGTGGTTGCTTGGCATCTACGACGACTAAAGCCGTCATCAGCTTGGTGATAGACGCGATCGGGCGCGCCACATCGTCATTGCGAGAAAAAATCACAGCCTTGCTGTTGAGGTCTTGGACAAACACAACGTTTGAACGAAGCGCGCTGGTGGGGTTGCCAGACTTGCGCTCTGCCTCAGCCCGTTGTGCACTAGCCGCGCTTGTGACGGCTGCAGTCGTGGCGCCTGCGGCAACTGCTTTTTGAGTGTTTGAACTAAATTTGTCGCCGCGTGAACCTTGTGGAGTACCAGCCGGCGCGGCTTTCTTTTGAGTGGTGGTCTTAGGCGGTGCGTTTTTAGAAGCAGTCGCGCTTTTTTGAGTGGTCGATTTTTGAGTCGTTTTTTTAGCTTGTGTCGTTGTTTTTGGTTTGGAGGCTTGGGAAGTGGACGTCGTATTTTGAGCAAAACTAGGTGAGCCGACCAAGGCCACGCTTAAGCAAACGAGGCTGGTCAGACATGCATTGCGAAGGGGTAAAAGAAGACCTGCATGCATTCCCAGCACCCTTTAAAGTATAAATACTATGCAAATTATATACTTAGCTGAGTTAGTTAAAGCGATTATTTATTAAAATTATTCAATACTAGGGTTTATACTTAGTTTTTGCGATCGACTTTCGTCTGAGTCAAAGATACAGCTAAATCAAACGCAGTCTTTAAAGAGCTTGGATCGGCCACACCTTGACCGGCAATATCGAAGGCGGTGCCATGGTCAACGCTGGTTCGTACAAAAGGCAACCCTACGGTCACATTGACGCCCTGATCGATACCCAGGTATTTGATGGGAATTAATCCTTGATCATGGTATTGGGCCACGCAAATATCGAATTCACCCTTGCGAGCCCGCATAAATACTGTGTCTCCCGGCCATGGACCCGTTGCATCGATGCCTTTTGCGCGAGCCATTGCAATCGCTGGTGCGATGATGTCGAGATCTTCGCGACCAAATTTCCCTTGTTCGCCCGCGTGGGGGTTGAGACCTGCGACCGCAATACGCGGCGAAGCGATCCCCATGCCATGGCAAGCAGAGGCGGCAAGTTCAATCGTACGCAATTCAAGTTCGATCGAGAGCGAGGGGGATACTTCGGCGAGAGCGATATGGATTGTGGCCAATATGACACGTAACTGATCATTCACCAGCATCATGGCGACATGGGGGGTATTCGAGCGGACCGCGAGTATCTCCGTGTGGCCCGGAAAATCAACGCCTGCTGCGTGCATAGACTCTTTATTCAGCGGTGCCGTCACGATAGCGCGCACACGCCCGGCCATCGCATCCTCAATGGCAGTTAGCAGCGCATCGACAGAGGCCTGACCTGCTTGAGGGCTGACAATGCCAAAAGGCAGGTCACTCGGCAGTGCAGGTGCCGTGGGGCGCACAAACATGCATCCTGGTGCTTGGTAATGACCCAAGAGGGGATCATCGACGTTGAGGATGGTGATTGTTAGTGGCAGTTTTAAAATCGCGCACGCGCGCCTGAGTGCTCCGACATCGCCATAGACCACGCACGGGGCATTGAGCCCCTGAGCGTGAAGTTTGACGATAATCTCTGGGCCAATGCCCGCCGCATCCCCAACTGTTATGGCAAGAGGCATGCGAGGGCTTAGGGACGGAGGGGTTGTTGACATCAGCTGAGTGATTAGAGGACTTCACCTGCGTAGTCTGCCAGTCGCGAACGCTCACCGCGCTGCAAGGTGACATGACCTGCGTGTGGCCAACCCTTAAAGCGGTCAACAACATAGGTCAAGCCAGAGCTGCCCTCAGTCAGATAAGGTGTATCGATCTGGGCGATGTTGCCTAGGCAGATGACCTTGGTTCCAGGACCTGCCCGAGTGATCAGCGTTTTCATTTGCTTAGGCGTCAGGTTTTGCGCTTCGTCAATGATGAGATATTTATTCAAAAAGGTGCGGCCGCGCATAAAGTTGAGTGATTTGACTTTGATGCGCGAACGAATCAGTTCCATCGTGCCTGATCGCCCCCAATCATGTGTTTGGCCGTTGGCGATTGAAGTGCCGCCCGCGGTTTCACCCATGGTTAAGACCTCGAGGTTGTCTTCAAGCGCACCCATCCATGGCTGCATTTTTTCTTCTTCAGTACCGGGCAAAAAGCCAATATCTTCACCAACGGGAACGGTGACTCGGGTCATGATGATCTCGGTGTAGCGCTTTGTTTCAAGCACTTGAGCCAGGCCGGCCGCGAGGGTCATGAGCGTTTTACCCGTACCCGCTTGACCAAGCAGGGAGACAAAATCACAGTCCGGATCCATCAATAAATTCATCGCAAAATTTTGTTCGCGATTTCGCGCGGTGATACCCCAGACATTATTTTTTCCATGGGTAAAGTCACGCAATGTGGCCAGTACAGCAGTCTTGCCATTGACCTCACGGACTTGCGCATATAAAGGCATGGGACCTTCAAAATACACAAATTGATTCACCATGAATTGGTGGCATAACGGGCCTGATATTCGATAAAAAGTTGTGCCACCTTGCTGCCAAGACTCTACACCTTTACCGTGCTTATTCCAAAAATTTTCGGATAGCGCAAGGGTACCGCTATAGAGCAAATCAGAATCCTCAAGGACTTGATCATTGAAATAGTCTTCTGCTGAAAGAGAGAGTGTGCGCGCCTTTAAGCGCATATTGATATCTTTGGAGACCAGCACAACTTCGCGATCGGTAAATTGATCGTGTAGCGCACGCACGACACTTAAGATCTGATTGTCTGCTTTGCCCATTGGTAAATCGGGTGGCAGGGTGCTCGCCATTGCGGTCGTCTGAAAAAACAGACGACCCACAGCGTCTTTGTGCCCGAGGCCATCCAAGGCAAGCCCAAGTTCGATGTCGCGATGCTCACCGACCAGTGTGTCGAGCGAGCGACTCACTTGGCGTGCGTTGCGGGCAACTTCTGACATCCCTTTCTTTTGATGATCGAGCTCTTCGAGCGTCATCATGGGTAAAAAGACATCGTGCTCCTCAAAGCGAAAGAGCGAACTGGGATCGTGCAGTAGGACGTTGGTATCGAGCACAAAAAGTTTACGCACACCCGTGCCAGACTTCTTCGCTTTTAAGGTGCCAGGGACTGACGCTTTGAGTAATTTTTGACGGGCAGAGGGTGCAGCTTTGTTTTTTGTTTTGGTATTGCTAAGTGTCGCTTGCCCTGCCTCAGCGTTTTCAGACAATACAGACAGATCAAGGGTGATGGATTTTGAGGGTTTGTCTAGTTTTGAACCTGGTTTGACAGGTGGGGGCGTCTGAGTAGCTGTCGCGGCGGCTTGAGGAGAAGCACTCATGTTGACCGTCGAGGTTTCTATCGGCTCGAGCTTGAGGTCTGATACTTCGAGAATGGCAGCAGGGCGTGTTGGCAGCTTTGGCAACGGCATACTAAAAATCTCCCAGAGGTCAAACAATTAAAAGATTAAGATTAAGGTTAAGGACGATTAGGTCATACTGCGTGCTGATTGAAGAACTTCTTGCACGTGTCCCGGTACCTTGAGTCCACGCCAGGCTTGCACTAATTTACCATCGGCATTAATGACAAATGTGCTGCGTTCAATGCCGCGCACCTGTTTACCGTACATTTGTTTGAGCTTGATGACACCGTAAGCATTGCAGACAGTCTCGTCAGTATCCGCAATAAGCGGGAAAGGAAGCTCAAGCTTTTTTGAAAAATTCTCATGTGACTTAAGC